>JACCEC010351372.1_pt1 | contig 31183 bp, 26 predicted proteins | sample 7450121 | NCBI WGS metagenome assembly JACCEC01 (sample SAMN15323455, study PRJNA562643) | freshwater metagenome | isolation source: river surface water | place: USA:Blue River Watershed | collected 2017-08-18 | reverse complement strand
CTGGCGGTGATGAAATCGGAGGAGGTGAAATCGGAGGAGGTGAAATCGGAGATTTCTGCCTCTGGTTACACTATTGAAGATTTCTAGTTGTCGAGGCGAAGCCTCGTCAACGCAGTGAAATAAAAAGCCTTTGTGGCTTTTTATTTCTAAAATGGGACAAATTATGAGTAAATTTATTATAGTAATGACACATAAAGTGAATATTATAAATTTAGACAGTTAAATATTATTTAGAAAATAAAGATAATATTAAAAAACCATATATTTTTTATTTACTTATAATAATGGATACGAATAAACAAAAAAGTAGAAGAATTAATCGTAAACAAATAAAACGCAAGACAATAAAACGCAAGACAATAAAACGCAAGACAATAAAACGCAAGACAATAAAACGCAAAACAATAAAACGCAAGACAATAAAACGCAAGACAATAAAACGCAAGCAAAATAAGAAAATAGCGTATAACCAAAAAAAAATGCATGGAGGGAAGTTCAATCCAGTTGAAGAAAAGGCTTTGAAAAAATCACTGGAAAAATTTAATTTTAATGATGAAGAATTAAATGAAGTAATAACAAAATTAGGTTCAGGTTCACATCATTTTTGGGGAAAATATTTCGAACAATTAAAAGACCAAATAGGAGAAATAAATGATAAAGAAGATTTTTTGGAGTGGTTAACATTTTATTGTAGTGACTTTGGTGAAGAGGATGGAACTGATAGTGAATATGAAGATGAAGATGAAGATGAAGATGAAGATGAAGAAGAGTGGTTAGCAACAAATCATGATGAAGATGAGGATTGATGATATTAATTGTCCTGATTATTATGTATAAAATCTAATTAAATTGGACGTTTGAAAAGAAAGACCATTTTATTTATCAAGAAGCAAGAATACTTCAACTGGTTTAAACGAGCCAGTAAAACCAAAATTTACATGCCTTGAAATAGGCAAACCTTGTTGATTTTAGTGGGGTTTGTCCCATTTTAATTCTTCAAGGGTGTAAATTGTTTTTTATATATCTTACAATAACTCTCCCAACTTTTTTATTTTTTCTTCATCTAATTGTGATGGAAATATAATGTTAAAAGCAATAACTAAATTACCGGTATGTTCTTCACGTTTTAACCCCATATTTGGGATTATTTTTTTGTGACCAGGGGTTATAATTACACCAGGACTATTATTAATAGTATAACTCTTCCCATTCAAATATATCATCTCAAAACTGAACCCACATAATGCTTCTTTGAGAGAAATATTCTTTTCCAAAATGAGGTCCAATCCATACCTTTTAAACTGAGTATTATTTTCAACCTTAATAAAAATCTTTAAGTCGCCTTTAATGTCGTTTTCATTAATATTACCTTTCTCTCTAACAATAATAATTTCACCATCATCAATTCCTTTTGGAATAGGAATATATATGGTTTCATGCTCAAATACTTTATTACCATTTTCAACAAGCCATCTCTCAATATCGATTGGAATATTTCCACCATTTAAAACTTGTTCCATAGTTAATGTGATATTTTTAATAATTGGTGTAGGTTTTTCCATACCAGATGGTGCGCCACCACCATGTCTAAAAAAAAAGGTTTGAACCCCTGGGTGTCCACCTCCTCCTGGATGATGATGCATATTCATATTCATCATATGTGCGAAAGGGTTCATACCGAAAATATTAGAAAATACTTCATCGACATTCGGGTGTTGTCCTCCCATTTTAGAAAAAGGAGAATTGCGCATCATATCATATTCTTGTTTCTTTTGTTCATCTCCTAAAATTTCATATGCTTCATTAATTTTCTGGTATTTTGTTTGGTCTCCACCAGGACGGTCTGGGTGATATTGGAGAGAAAGTTTTCTATAAGTTTTTTTAATTTCTTCGTGAGTAGCAGTTTCAGGTAATCCTAAAATATCATAATGTGTTTCAGTCATTTTAAAATATAATTTAATTAGACTTATAAATATAATTATAAATATTAATATTATTTAATGATATAAACTTAAATAATTATTAGTAATAATTAGTATTAATTAATAATTAATAACAATAAGTAAAATGAGTAATAATATGGGAAATAATGATCTACTTGTTTACAAGTATCAACCGTATAATTTTGAGGATTTTGAGATAAAGAAGGAATTTATTGATACTCTTAAAACATTAATAAAAATGGATAATTTGAATATTCTTTTTATAGGTGATGTTGGTTCCGGAAAAACTTCTTTTCTAAATGCTGTTGTTAATGAATATTATAAAGGTTGTAATAGTTCAGAAATAAAAGAAAATGTATTACATATAAATAGTTTAAAAGAACAAGGTATTAATTATTATCGTAATGATGTAAAAACATTTAGTCAAACAAATTCATCAATAAAAAATAAGAAAAAAATAATTGTTCTTGATGATATAGATTTTATAAATGAACAAAGTCAACAGGTATTTCGTAATTGTTTAGATAAATATAGCCATAATGTTCATTTTATATCATCATGTACAAATATCCAAAAAGTAATAGAGAGTTTACAATCACGTTTTAATATAATTCGTGTTGAACCGTTGAGTAAAGATAGTTTAAAGAAAATTATGAATAAAATAGTAAAAAAAGAACAAATTAGTATTAAACCAGATGCCGAAGATTTTATATTAAGTATATCAAATAATAGTGCTAAAATATTGATAAATTATATTGAAAAATTTAAATTATTAAATGAGGAAATAACAATAGATATAGCACAAAATATTTGTACAAATATAAGTTTTTCTACATTTGAAAAATTTACAGAATTATTGAAATTAGGCGATTTAAATGAATGTATAAAAATCCTATATAATATTTTTGATAAGGGTTATTCAGTAATGGATATTTTAGATAATTATTTTTTATTTGTAAAGACAACAAATATAATGAATGAAGAAGAAAAATATAACATTATTCCAGTAATATGTAAATATATAACAGTTTTTCATAATATACATGAAGATGAGATAGAGCTGGTGTTATTCACAAATAATTTAATCCAAATATTGAATGCTAAATAAGTCAATGTAACAAAAATTTTATTTAAAAAAATAATTTAAAAAGAAAATAAAATATATAAGAATTATATATTCATATATTTTATTCAAGAAATGTCGAATCAGATATTTAAAATGATTGTTCCAAAAGAATTAATAATAAATTTACTAGATGCTATTTGTTTAAAAAACGAGAAACATTATATTTTGAATAATGACTCTTACAAAAAAGGTATGTACAATGGTTTAGTTCAACTTTTTATAAATGATTGTAGGCAGTATTATCATATATCAAAACAAAAATATTTGGATAAAAAAAGCACATATAAATCTTTTATGACTATTGTAAGACAAATATGTAAATCAATCAATATTACATATACATCAGAAATAAAATATGATAAATCGGATTATGATATAGTTTATTATATATATCATTGAATACTTATATTATTGAGTATTATTTAATTTATTTTCTGTTTTTTCTAGTTTTTTTATGATGTTTTTTAGAATGATTACGTCTAGATTTTCTACCACCTCCAAAATAGCTAAGAGATTCGCTGTATGATGGTCCTCGTGAGGAACTTTCCTGGCCGCTAAAAAATGATGAAAAAAGTGCTCCCATAAAATATGTTATAATATCTTTATATTATTTTTTTACAAATATATTATATTTTGGTGATTTATTTTCTATGTTTTCTACTATGTCTTCTCTTGTGCTTTCTTGTACGTCTTTTGCTTATATTATGTCTTTTCTTGTGCTTTCTACTTCTACTACGTCTTCTTCTACCTCCCATTTTTTCATCTTTATCAAATATACTCATATCTAATTCGTCTTTATCTAATTCAGACATTTCATGGTCATATTCTGTTTCTGGAACACGCGAACCATAATATCCTTCTATAGCATCTTGATCTTCTTTCATTCTTTTTGTTACCCTTGGTACCTTATCCGAATCCTTTAACCCTTCTAAAGAAATATCTTCTAATTTACCTGTTTTCATTTTAGATAAATATGGCTTTACATCATAACTACCCCTTTTTCGCGACATTATAATAAATAGTTTATATATTATTATAATATTTTTTATTTCTTATATTTTCTCGTTTTTCTAGATTTTCTTTGTTTATTTGTTTTTTTCGTTTTTCTTTGTTTCTTTGTTTTTTTATGTTTTTTTACGCGTCTTCTTCCTCCTGTATCCATCTGTATAAATGGCTCATCTTCATCATACATTACTGATTCTATTTTTCTTTTATCTCTTCTACTTAGTTCTGGAGTAAATTGACGCATTTTCCCATTTTTTTGTGAATAATACCAATAAGTATGAGGATTTATTCCTTCTGTCGATATTCCTGGTATATCTTCTAAACTTTTTTTCTCTTCATCTGTTAATCTATACGCACTTCCTAATGATTCAATATTTCTATTTATATAACTGTTATTTATATCACTTACGTCTTTTATATTATCTCTCTTATTTAATGAAAAATTTGTCTTGAAATAATCTTTCATCTCTTGTTCTGATAAATTATTCATATTTTTGTTAGACATATTATATAATAATACAATATTTATTTTATACTCTACAAATATTATAAACAATATTTTTTATAATATTTTATCCTATTTAATTTACTGGATGCTTTAATTGACGCACATTATTCCCTATATATAAAGGCTTAGCATCATAAACTGGAGCATCTAATGGCGTCTTCCAAAAACCTACCCAATTTGTTGGTTTATTTATTTGTCTATCTTCAAATATTACTCCTTCAAACCCTTCCTTACCTGGTGCACTAGCCAATAATATGTATTTACTCAAAATTGTATCTCCTTCTAATACTTGCTTATAAGACATTCGTGTAAACCATTCGTAACTAACACGATTTAATATTTCTTTTGCTGGTATATATATTCCATAAGCCTTATCATATAATTTAATATAATCTTGTCCTAAAAGCATCTCTATTGTTATTGCTTCATCATCCATATCTTTTATACCAATATCACGACCATCTATCAAATTAATTTGTCCCTTTCTAACACGACTATCTACCCATCTATTAAAATCACCTGTAAAAACACTTTGAGCTGTAAAATCTGTAGATATTGTGCGCATCATAAAGTCTATTAATTGTTTTACAGTTTCATCTTCTTTTGCAGCACCCATAAAAGTCATATCTGGATAAAATGTGAAATCAGATGATGTTACATTGCGGTCTATATTTTCACATATAAACATCTTATTATTTCTTATTCCCTTTTCATACATTCCAATCAAATCACGGAAACATAAAAATGAGATTGGTACTCTCATACCACCATAAGTATATATTAGTTGCGTTAATGCTAATTCTCTTAATTTATCACTAATAGGATTTCCAACAAATTTAACATCTATATTCCATTTTGGTAATAACTTATCAAATGTTGTATCATCTACTATACAAATATTAAATGAATCTCCACAATTTTTTATAATACTGCGAACTGTTAAATATAAATATGGTTGATTTAATTCAAAAGAACTGCGTGAACCAAATGATAACCAATTACGTGCGTTATATTCATATGGAACATAAATCCATAATATAGGTTTTTTTGAAGCTGCTAAATCTGATGTATCATTTAATAAATATTTTCTTATAGCTTCATAATTTTCTTTATTTTCTTCACGTATTCTCTTATCTTCAAATCTTCTATAAAAAAATCCTAATACTATTAAAATAACAAAAAGAATTATATAATTGAATAATGAAAACATATATAATATTATTATATTTTTATTATAGAAATTTTATTATTTATCTTTCAAATATTTTATTGACCCCATAAATTCATTATTTCTTTTTTGTGCTTCTTCCATTTGTTTTGCTAATAGAAATGCTCTTTGTGTTGACTCTGTATTCCTAATTTTATCCTTATTTTTCAAATATTCCATTGCTTGTTGTTCTGATAATGGTGTTCCACGTTGAGAATCTCTATACAACGCATATTCATCTACATTTTTAAATTTTCTCTTATTATCATAGTCTTCTTTTGTTACTGGTATTACTGATTCTCTATGTGCTTGTCTTAAATCTTGATAATGCAAATTACTAAAAATATCTGAACTAAAATCTTGTGGTGCTTCTCCTGTTAGATTTGATGCTTGTGGACCTGTAAAATATAATTCATCATAATCTTTATATACTGTTAAATCTCTTACTTGTTTTTTCTTTCTCTCTATAGCATTACCTAATTCATTCTGTGATATATATTGTTCTTCATCACAATCTTCATTTGATTTTAACCATTCACCGTATCCTACACTATCTTCTTCTGTTTGCATTTTATATTTATTGAATTGTTCATTAAACCATTTATTGAAATTTTTTGCCTTTTTTAATTCTTCATTTGTTTTAAAAAAATGTGCTAACTCTTTATTTATATTACTGCTACTATTATCATTATTATCTATATTTGAGTCATATGCTGGTTTCGTGGTTGGTTTTGATTTTTCACTATTATTTTTAAAATTATATATTGAAAATAAAGTTTTATAAGCCTTTGAAAAAAATAAAAAATATTTTGAATCTAGGCCTGATTTATCTGGGTGTGTTTTTAACACTATTTGTTTTGCTCTTTTTAAATCCTTTTCATCAAAATCAGCATCCAATTTGAATAAATTTAATAAATCATTTAAATTATAATTATCTATGTCTAAATCTATTGTTTCCATCCTAATAATAAATAATTTTTTATTATTTATAATTATACTTAATACTACTACTTCTATTTACTTACTTGTGATGGTGGATACATTTTTTTCACATAATCCAAATGCTCCCCACAACGTTTAAAAAAAGCATTCAATCCATTTGGTTCAATACCTGTAAAGCTATCATCTGGAATATAACTAATATTTCCTTTACGATAACAAAGCATAACTGGTATTCCATTCACCATTCTTTTACTTTTAAAATATGCGTATAAATCAAAACTCTCATCAACATCTATATCAGCGCAAATAACATCAGGTGGAGATGATGCGAAAAAAGCGTGAACAACATGTTCAATCTTTTTACATGGTCCGCACCAAGTAGCACCTAATTTTATAATAATTACACCAGGATTTACTTTCAATAAATTTAAAAAATGGTCACGACTTTCAAAGACACTAATGACTTGTTTTTGTGTCATAATTTGTATAGTAATATATTATATAAAATAATTCAATATATTACTAAATATTCTAACAATTTTTAATAATTATTTTTATCTATTGTTACTTCTTTGGCTACATTTTTTATGACTTTTTCATAATATATAATATCTTCTTCTTTTGTTTTTGCACCCATTGATTCACATAAAAACTTCAAATATATATCATTCTTTGGATCATCGCTATAACGATGACTTGGATAGGCTGCCTTCCATTCATATATTTTGCTAATGTTTTTATTCGCAATCATTTTTACTAGTTTTTTCATTGAATCCTTATTTTCATTATCTTTACACCATACACCATCTTCTTTTAAATGAATAACCTCCCTTTTTAAGTCACTACAATGAATTGGTCTTTTGTAGACATCTAATTCTTTTAATCCATTAATAAATATCCTAGAAATCCCCTTCACAAATCCAAGTTCTCCAACACGTTCCAAGTCATTAAAAGTAAGTTTGAGAGAATCTACAAATTCATCAATATTCATAGCATCTTTACATTTTTCATTTAAAAACATGTTTAAATTAAAAGTTTTATTGTGCGAATTTACTGTATTGTTACTATTTATAGTGTTATTAGCATTTTTGGCTAAGTCAGCTATAATCTTATTTTGCTCTAATATTAAATCCTTGAATTCATTATTTTGTTTCATCAATTCCATAAAATTTTCTATACTTAGTAATTCAAGAAGGTTCTGTTCTTTTGATTCTTCTACATTACTATTATCTACATTACTATTGTGTGAAGTGTTATTAATATTATTATTAATGTTTTCATTAATAATACATTCTTTCTTGTGTCTCCATAAACCTGAATGATATTTATATGAGTTATCACATGTGTCGCAAATATATTTGTGTTGTGATTTAAAAGAAGTGTTATTTTGTATCTTATTGTATCTTATTTCATTTTTTGAATGTTTTGGTGTTAATATATGTCTATTATAATCACTTTTTTTATTGCAGTTAAAGTCACAATACTCACAGTTAAATAAAAATGGTGTATTTTGTTGTAAATCTGTATCAGACATTCCTTATAATATAGATACAAAAAAACTCCTAAATAAAAAACGCAAAAAAAACAAAAATTTTATCGTAACAAATTTTGAATGAAATTTTTGGTGACCAGACGCTAAAAATTCATTTCAGTCACAATTTGTTTTTTTTCAGGTTTTTGGTGGCCCTATTCAAAAATGGACAAAAAAAATGTCCAATTTTGACTTTCCGAAAATACTTTTGGAAAAAATATGTTTCTTCGAAAAAGATATTATTGAAAAAAGAACTTAAAGAGCTTTAAGTACCTTTTTAATATATATTATCAAAACTACTTAAAGAAACTTAGTCTCTATTTTTATCTATTGTTACTTCTTTGGCTACATTTTTTATGACTTTTTCATAATATATAATATCTTCTTCTTTTGACCTCGCTCCCATAGACTGATACGCTAATTTTAAATAAATATCATTTTTTGGATCATCACTATAACGATGATTTGGATATGCTTCTCTCCATTCATAGATTTTACTAATGTTTTTATTAGCTATCATTTTAACAACCTTCTTCATATTATCTTTGTTTTCTGTATCTTTTTCCCAGACACCATCAGCTTTTAAATGGATAACCTCTCTTTTCAAATCACTACAATGAATAGGTCTTTTGTAGACATCTAGTTCTTTCAATCCATTAATAAATATCCTAGATATCCCCTTCACAAAACCTAATTCACCAACATTTTCCAAATCATTGAAAGTAAGTTTTAATGAATCCACAAATTCATCAATATTCATAGCATCTTTGCACTTTTCATTTAAAAATACTTGTAGATTAAATGTTTTATTATGCGAATTGATATTATTACTATTAATATTGTTGCCTACATTGTTTTTCATAAATTCTAAGAATTGACCTTGCATTTCTAAGAACATTTCTTTTTGAAAGTCTTGATTTTGTTTCATTATTTCCATAATAAATTCTTTATCATATTTTCTGTTTGATTCATTATTAATATTATTATCTTCTTCATCATTTTCATTATTTTCATCATTATCAATACTTTCATTATCATTAATGGGTTCATTTTTATTATCATAGCAATGTTTCTTATGTTTACTAAGTCCGCTTCTGAAAGAATAAACACGGTTGCAAACGTGACACTTAAATTTTTTTTCCGGCGTAAAAAAGTTATCTTTTTTGGCTTCAGATGTTATCCTTTTATGTTTACTAGTAGAAATATGTCTATCATAATCACTTTGTTTAAAGCATTCAAAATCACATAGTTCGCAACTAAAATTTTTTGGCGTTTTTGGCGTAAAAATGTTATACATCCCTATGTAAAAGGATAATAAAAGAATTTGCTAAATGCCACGCAAAAAAAACATAAAAAAATTTTATCGTAACAAATTTACAATAAAATTTTTGGTGACCAGAGCATAAAAATTCATTTCAGTCACAAATTATTTTTTTCCGGGTTTTTGGTGGCCCTATCCGTTTTTGGACATTTTTTTTGTCCAATTTTGATTTTCCGAAAATACTTTTGGAAAAAATAATTCACCTTTTTAATATATATTATTGAAAAAGGAACTTAAAGAGCTTTAAGTACCCAAATAATATATATTATCAAAACTACTTAAAGAAAATTTGGTCGCCTTATTTATTATTGTATTCATGAATATATTTTGCTAATCTTATTAATTGAGCAGAATAAGACCATTCATTATCATACCAAACCAATAATTTATATTTACCATTTGATAAATCCATTGATGCCTTTGAATCAATGATAGATGGACAAGTTGTAGTCAAAAAATCACAACTAACCAACGAATATTTTGTAACTTGTAGGACATTTTTATCTACATTAATAGCTTTCTCCATATCATCTAATATATCTTTTAAACTAGTATTATAATTCGTAGTTTCAATAACCATATCTACTAATGATACATTTGTAACAGGAACTCTTAAAGAACCACCGAAAATTTTACCTTCTAATGATGGAAGAATCTCTGTTATAGCAGATGAAGCACCTGTAGTATGAGGAATAATATTATTAAGTATAGAACGGTTTGTTCGTGAATTTTTCTTTAAAACATCTACAGTATATTGACTAGCAGTTGTCGCGTGTATTGTCGTAAAAGAACAAGAAACCATATCTAATTTATCAACAAACCATTTTAAAACTGGAGCTATACAATTTGTAGTACATGATGCACCACTAATAATTTTTTCTCCTTCATAATTAGTATGATTAGCTCCGAAAACGAATGTAGGTGACCCATCTTTAGATGGAGCAGACATAATAACATAGTCAACATCATGTTCTTTACATTTTTCTGTTGTTAAATAAGAACCAGTACAATCTATTAGAATCTCGCAGCCATATTCTCTCCATTTAATCTTTTTAGCGTCTCTTTCTCTAATAATTTTTATATTTTTTTGTATACCACAATTGAAAAAATCATTATCACAAATTTCAATAGGAAAACTATTATCATATTTATGAACAGAATCAAATCTTAAATATTGTTCAATATATTTTTCTTCTAATGAAGATGCGTTAATAGCACAAATTTTAATATCAGTTCTGTTAATTAATTGTAAAAAAACAGTTTTACCAATTCTACCGAAACCATTAATACCAATGTTCACCATTGTATATCTATTATAATAAATAATAAAACCAACTATTTAAATTATTTTTATTATTAATGTTTTTATTATTAATATTATTTTATTTATGTCTGTTCGCAACACGATAAACAGTATATATACCAAGAGCAGCTAATAAACCAAAATATAATTTAGTTAATGGGTCAGCAGGCATAGCTAACATATTAACATCATATTTTCTCTCTGTATAGTTTTGAAAAGTCTCTTTACATTTTTTATTATTAACAGGATTCTTTTTATCTGGAAAAACACAAGGATCCATATTTTGAATATCAATAGTCGTTACATAATGAGTTTCTTCTGAACGATTATTATTTACATCTATAGTTTGCATAGTTATTTGTTGACATTCTTGATTAGCACCTCCTAAAAAACTCTGTAAAATAGCAAAAGGGTTAATAACATTCAAATTACTCATTGTTCCAGGAATTAAACCTTTGAATTCTTTGAAATTAACACCTAAACCATTACTAATAAATGGAATATTACCAGTAGGAACATTATTAACATAAATATATCTATCAACCTGTTCTTCAGTTTCTTTATCTACACATTTTGCTCCTGTTTTAAGAAAAAATTTATTTCCTAAAGGTTTACCTGTTGATGAAGCTTTTCCTCCACCAGAAACTAATAGTTCAACATAAGCAATCAATCCTTCAACATCTTTTGCTGTTGCGGATAAACTACCCTTGGAAGACATACCAATATCATCAGGCATTTTAACATTTTTATAATAAGGATAAGTAGGGCCTAATAATTTCTCTTCAACACCTTTAACATCAGTTAATACTTCTTGAAATACATTATTGGACATTTTATATTATTATATATTTTAACTATATTTATTATATATAAAAATATTGTTAAATTATTTGAATATTGTATAACTAGAAGATAATAAATTGTTTGAATATTTATCTATTTGTGTATAATCTTTGTAATTAGTAAATGCTTCTTCTTCTATCATAGATTCAGGTTCCCCACCAGTATCAGCCCCTTCAACAGTTAAAGGTTCACCACCATTAATATTGTTAGCATATTCTTGTTGTTGTTCTAAAATAGTATTTAATTGAGTTTGCATATTATTCATATTCATACTAATATCAGTTATAGCCTGTTTTAAATTCATTGTTTCATCAACGCGACTTTTTAAAAAATCAATATTAGCAGCATTTTGTTTTGCTAATATTAATGGGTCTTCTGGATAACTTTGATATTGTGTATTAGAACTTGTTGTAGACGTAGAACCAGATTTATTTTCCATACCTTCTACTAATGAAATTCCAAAATTTGCTAAAAGTATTTGAAGAAGTATTAATACAACAAAAAATATTATAAGTAATCTAATAACTAACATATTATATATTATAATCATTTTTATTTTCTTTTATAATATTATATAAATAATGTCTACAGCATTTTATCCAACAAATATGAGAAGTATGCCTGCTGGAGGTTATAATCATATGAGTACATTACAAAATATTCCATATCTTCCTTGGAAGGGTTCTGGTGTTTTTAGTAACCCAACAGGTATTACATCAACTAATATTAGACCTTTAACAAATAACGATATTGGTAATGTTTTCCCAACTGGTTTCGGTTTAGCCAGACCTTTAAAACATTATAGAAAGGGTGTTGTTATTCCTACACCATTAATTCCTAATCCAGATAATAATGACCAAATAACACGCATTAATGATAATTTAAATAGAAATGTTAAATCTTCTGTTGGTGCTTCTTTGGGAGGTGGTGCTGGTGGTAGAGGTCTTACTACACAAATTATAGATGCTCCTGCTAGTTTTATGACTAAACAAAATCCTATTGATGAAATATCTCAAGAAAAACAAATGGATAAAGATTGTACAACTTGTAGAGGTGTTGGATTAGTTGTTAATTATTATCCTAATACAACATATTTAACTGAAAATCCAGAACCAAATACAACAAATCCACCTTTATGTTGTAATCAAGAGAGAAAAGCTAAACGTCGTGTATTACCTGCTAGCACTCTTTTAAAGAAAAATTATTATACTACTACTTATCAATATTTACAAAATAGATGTGCCACTTATGACCAACGTGTATTTAATTTCAAGGCCGGGCCATTAGATGTGAATGCTAAACCAGGTAGTCCATTAGCCACTACAAATGTTTATGTTGCTAACTGTCAGCCAAATGCTGAAATCCAAGAAGCGAGTGAAATATCATTAATTAATTTATTAATTTACTACATGGTTCAAAGAGGAATTATTACAGAAGAAGAAGCACAACAAATAAAAAATGAAGGAGTACAGACTTTCTCTCAAATAATCCAATATATTTCTCTTTTACCAGAGCCTAATAAAACAGAAGCAATACAATTATATGATGCTTTTGTTTCTAATCCATATTCAGGTGTTCCAATCACTGGACCAAGTAATCCAAATGGCTGTAAACTTGTTGTATACAAACCTAATAACTATCAATACGCGGTTCAAGGAGCTGTATCATCTAGTACAAGAAACTTGAAACTTAATGTTGATACTATTAGTACAAATTATGCTAGTTTTTATAATTCCGGAAAAGGAGCTAATGATGTTAATATTGGTGGGCTTCCTATAGCACCTTATTTATATAAATTCAAAGTTGAAAAATGTAAACCAGGAAATTTAATCCATTTTCAAAATCATAAAAGTTGTTCATCAACACCAGCAGACCCAACTCAAAGACCATTTGCTAGTAATGCGAATCGTTTAAGTGGTTTTGAAATTTTAACAAAACATGCTTAAATAAATTATATTTATAAATTACATTCATCTCTAATATTATTATCATCTATAATTGAATTACTATTAATTATATCTTCTTCAATACACATAACAGGATCTATATAATTATTATCTTTTAATGATATATCTATGTCCATGTCCATATCTATGTCATTCTTATTTTCATTTTCACTATCTAATTTATTAATAACATCTACATCTATATTTGATATATTATTATTATTAATATTATTATCAAAATTATTATAAATAAAGTAATTTTCTTCATTTTTATTAGTGTTAGTGTTATTGTTAGTGGTAGATGGTAAAAATATATTAAACATTTCTGTAAATTTATTACAAGGTATTTTATATTTTTCACACCATTGAATACATTTTTGTATATTATTTTTTTTTAAATTTTCCAATTTTTCATCTCTATTTTTATTTTTAAATATATTTATTATTTGGTCATATGCTTCTATTTGTTGTTGACCTGTTATAATATTAAACTCTTCTAATTTATTTATAAAAAAATATTGATATTCATTTTTTATTAATGTAGTTAGATTAATTTTACCATTAAAGAAAGTATTATCTAAATTTGATGATAACACAACATTATCATTCAATTTTGTATTAAACCTTTTTATTGAATAATAAAAATTAATTATTTTTTGTATTTCTGATTTATAATTTATAAAGTTATCATAATTGTAATTATTTGAAATAAATTTTTTACAAACAATAAACTTTGTATTTGATAAAATATTTACAGTATTAGGTTTAATAATATATACTTTTTCATAAAAATTACATAACATATATAAAATATCTATTATTGGTTTATTTATAATATCTAATATCTTTATAATAGCAATTCCATTACTTTTTTGATAAGTTAATATATTTTGTATTATTTCCAACATATTGATAGTATATTCATTAATATCATTATTATGTATAATTGTATTATAAAATAAATAATCAAATCCATTTTCTTTTAATACAGCTGTTTTGTGAGTTTCTAATGAATCTTGGATTTCTTTATAACTATTTATTTCTTGGAAATCATTAAAACATAAGTTATTATCATTATTTTCTTCTCTTAAAATATTTAAAAAATCAATACTAGAATTATTGGAATAACCTATATGAAGACTATTAATATTTTGTGATTCATAAAAAGTAAATAAATTTAACAAATTATTTATTTCTAATAGGTTATAAAATATAATATCTTCCATTTTTAATTTGCTCACAGAATATTTTGAATTAGGAACTTTTGAAAAAATATATTCATATGGGTTTATCATCTTAATAATATTATCTATCAAACAATTATTTTCATTACATAATTTATTTAATTGATTTTTTACATCATTCAAATATTTTACATAAGTATATGAAACTATTGGTTTGATATCTTTTAATTCAATACTCGGTGAAAAAAATATTGAATTGTTTATTTTTGGTAATATATAATAACTCATTTATTTGTAATTATCAATTTATAATTAATTATTATATATTTTTAAAATTTTATATTTAAACCATTTATTTTTTATTTCTATTTTGTTTATTATTTATTTTTAATCTTCATCATCATCTTCTTCAATAATAATTTTTTTTGCTGTTTTTGTTGCTGTTTTTGTTGCTTTTGTTTTTTCTGTTTTTGGTTTAGTTGTTTTGTTTGTTTTTGTTTTCTTTACAGTTATTGGTTCTTCTGTTTCTAATTGATTAGTTTCTTCTTTTAATGTTTCACTAATCATCTTTTCTGTTTTTTCTTCAGGTTCATCACTACTTAAAACTAAAGTTTTCTTTAAACTAACTGCTTTTGGTTTTGTTTCCTTAATAGCACTCTTGGCTATTTTAACTGCCTTCTTTGTTTCTTTCTTATCTAGTATTATTTGTTCTTCAGTCTCATCAATGTTTTCTAATTCTACCTTTTCAGCATTTACACTTCTTATTTTTTTATATACAAAATATCTATTTAAAAATGATATCTTCTTTTCATATTCAGTCATATTTGGTGCCTGGTTATATTCATTTATTTTTCGTTTATCTCTCTTTATTTGGTCCATCATATGTGTAAATAATTCACTAAATAATCCTGACCCTTCTGGTAATCCCATTTTCTTTGCTTCATCACGGTCTATTAAAGTAAACCCATAATCTTCCATGAGACGATTGAAATAATCATAATTTACTAAATATTCTGGTATCATTTGATTAATAGAATCTTGATAAACACTTATTTGATAATTTAAACTTGTAGAATCATCATTAAATACTTTCTTATCATAGTCTTTTCTAATTTCCCATATTTTAATACCATCTTCAACAATCTCAATACTTTCTCCAGGATTAACATTTTTCAACATATCAAATACTAACTTTCCATCATAACTAGTTCCAATAAAATATCCATTCAAAGCTGTACATTCTGCTACATTTCTAATAAAATTTTGCATAGTTGTTAATGTTTCCGCAAAATAATGTAAAGCAAATTGCACTGATGAAACATTAAATCCTTCAATACCTTTTCCATATTGTCTAACTACACCAGCCCCTAAACTTGCTTCATCACGAACACCTTCTCCAAATATAGCTTTTGTTATTTGTTTTGCTTTCTCATCTAACATCGCTTGTCCAGACTTAACATTATAAGCACAATTACCATTCACAAATAAAGCATAAGGCATGTTTTTAAATTCTCTTCTCTTATTTAAATAACGACTACACGCACCATCTAACCTATTTTCTAAATTATCTTTAAATTTATCAATACCAAATACAAATGATAGATTTGCTTTTATCCAACGAGGCAAATCTCCTGCTTTACCACAACCAAAATCAATTAACTTATCACCTTTTTTACAAACATGTGTAATTAATAAATCCTTTACATAAAGACGATGAAAATCTCTCATTGCTAATGTTTTCTTCTCACTATTATTAGCATCTCTATTATAATAAATATCTTCATCTAATATTGTATCTGGAATTCCTGCTCCAGTTCTAATCATATATTCAGTAATTTCATTATGAATTGATTTCCAATTACTATTAGCCACATTATAAGCATTACCATAATTTGGATTACCAATTCCCATTAATCCTTTTTTAAGTTCTGATGTTTTATCATATCTTACTCTGATTGGAATCCATCTCCATTGTTGTTCTTTTGTAATATCATATCTAAATTCTACTATAGTATTATCTTCAAATACTTCATTTGTTTCTTCAGTAACCATTTGTAAACTACCTAAAGGGTCAGGTTTTAAAACAATTTTACAAATACCTGCGTGTGGGTCATATGGAGATGTTGGATAAAACTGAACTGGTAATCTTTTTGATTTTTTTCTATCACCTTTTGTTTCATACTCATCTATACAAGGATTAGAACCCTTCTTTTTTATATCTTTTTCTTCATATTCAGGTAATCTATCTTCAATAATATCTAGACAAGGATTAATAAACATATCTTTTTTTTCGTCAAACGATACTTTTAAAATAAGTGTTTTATATTGAGTAAATGATGCTACCGCATTAGTATCAATACCATTCTCAAATAAAGGTGTTACCATATCAAGTCCATTATTTCCTTTTTTTGTTGTAACTAAGAAATCAATTGTATTATATTTTGATGGTTTCCATTTAAATGAATGTTCCCAAGTTATTTTTCTTAATGGACCGGCGTGTCCTTCTTGATTACACCCAACCCCAAATGATATTGGTGTAAAAATTAAACCATCAGTTTCATATTCATAAGACATTCCATCTTCTACTTCTTTTAAAATATGATTACAAGCAGCAAATATTGTATTATCTGAACTTTTTGGAAGGAATTTTTTATATCCAATTCTAACAGGAGACATCTCATCACCAAGAGCAGATTTTGGATTTAAATTTTTTATAAAACTTTTTAATAAATTATATCTGTATCTTTTCTTTTTATCTTCTTCATTTAAACTTAATGTTAAAAATGGATATGGTCTACAATCTTGACTATTCACAAAATAAATATCAAACGCCATGAATAAATTAATATAATCACCATACTTATTATGTAAAATTAATTCACCATCAATAATGGAATTTTTCAAATCTTTTTCTTCTGTTTTTGCTCCAGTATACATAACATTCATATTCATATCTATAAAATATATTTGTCCGTATGGGTCAACAAACATAAGAACTCTTTGTCCATCAGCTTTTTCAGTAACAACATAATTGCTTCTAATATTTTTGGATTTGTCTAATGTATTTTCATTAATAGGCATAATATTTTCTTTTTGAAGAGTTACAGAACTTGGACCAATAAAATCAGAATTATTTATTTTTTTATCTGGATTTAATTTATCACCGTGAATAACTCTCAAATAATCATACAAGATTTTTGTTAAATTTTTATATGGTAATGGATAATTTGTTCCTTGTAACCCACCTAAAATAAATGTAACATTTTCTTTTATAGTAAAATCCAAATACTCAATAACTTTTTCTCGGTCATTTATATTAATATTATTTGAATATATTTTTCTCCAAAATTCGTCATTTTTTAATTCTACTTCTATATCATAAGTTTCAGGATTTGTGAATACACCAGAATCTTCTGTTTTTAATGTTTTAATTGGTCTTCCATCTTTTTTTGTTGATGTTTTTACGATACTCATATCAATAACAACAGCATACGTTGGATGATAGAATGAAACGCGATTGATATATCTAAATGTTTTTTTCATTGTAGACCATTCATCAATTAAAGGTTGTATACTTCTATTAGAAGCACCGTATTTTAATTCTTTTTCACCACTTAAAGTTACTCTGAAGTTAAGATCATCAAAATCAGCATTAGGTACTTTTAATCTTTCTGGTTGCATCCCTTTTTCTTTAGTTATTTCTATCATTGAATTCGTTTTTTTTAGAAATGAAACAGCAGTTGGGTTCATTTTAATAATCTCTTTAATATCGTTGCTTTTACAATATTCTTGAATAATATTTAACCCACTAATTTCTGTTCTAATATTTGAATCTTGATATCTTCCAGTGTTTTTATCTAAATATTCATTATATATTCTTAACATATATGTTCCGGCATCATTATAAGTTTGAAATCCAATTGATTTTAATTTTCTAACAACATTATCATAATCTATTTTAGTTAATTGTCTAATACCTTTTGTTCCAAATTTAACTTCTAATTCTAAGTTAGATGAAGATTTATTATTATATTCAAAAAACGCATTATAAATATTGTTTAATGCTTTTCTAGAAGGAGTCTCATTTGTTTTATTGTCCTTATTCATAGAACTTTGTAATTTCTTACTACTGTTAGAATTATTTTTAATAATATTTGTAGACATTTAAATATATATATAAATAATACATATTTTTAAATTATAATTCAATTTTAATTTAAATTAAAAATATTGAATGATTGACTCATACATTTCTTTCTTTGTTTTCTTTTTATTAGTTAATGGATTCATTATATCAATTCCTAATTTATTACATAAATCAACTAATTCATCCAATTTATACGCACTAAAAGTTTTTACTGGCTTATCAATATTTTCAAGGTGATAATACTTCTCTCTATAATAAGTTATCTTTTCATTAGAAATATTTATTTCACAACCATAATTATCACTAGAACCATCTATTTTTGATAAAACACAAATTTTATCTTTATTTTCTGAATCCTTGTTAAATTCATCATCTTCCTCTGTTAATATTTTTTCATAAAATGTTTTTTTATTGATATACATAACATTTAATCCTTCAAAAACACATAAATACAGAAAAGATTTTAAGTCTATTTTATCTTCATTAAGTAAATAATTCTCAACATAATTTTGTGTTGCTATTTTATGTGGTTTTAATTGATTTTTTTTAAGTCTCATTTTTTGTATGTACTCTATTTTAATTTTTTTATCATGTACTACATTAATTTCTCCCAATTGATTATAATTTTCTATTCCATTTTTAAAAATATAAAAACACCAAAATAATTTATCTGGTTGTGTTGGAACAAATGTGTAATGACTTGTGATTGGTTTTGAATTCACAATTTTATTAGAATTATTTTTAATATTTGTATTAAATTTATTGTTAGTAATGTTTTTATCTTTCTTCAAAATATTATTACTAATTGGTTTTGATGTTGTTGTTGATGTATTATTAATATTATTAGGTGAGCTATTAATTGTTGGACAGGTTGGTACATTTTCATTTTCTATTTTCATCTTCATTGAATTTACTAATTTTCTATTATTTAACATGTATTCTTGTAAATCAGTATATATTTGATTATACTGACGATTATAAACAATATGTTTATTATCTTCGCGCATGTAATTAATACTGTAATTTTGATTTTTGAACATTTTTTTCCTTCTTTGTATTATTACAAGAGATTTCTTTATTATCTTTTGTAAAATATTTATTTTTATAATTTTCTTTTATTTTTTCTACCTGATTTAATGTATTTTCTTGTACTGTTACATAATTAATAAATTTTTTTATTTCTTCAATAATAGAATGGTCTAATCCTGATAAATTAATATGAATACCATATTTATTTTCATTAATAATACAATTTTTATTATTTAATATTTTTAATACTTCTACTTGATTTCCTTTAGACATTTGTTCAATAGAATCTCTTATTGAATTTAATTCTTCTAATGAATAATCGTTGTATATTATTTCATTTGGTTTAATTTCTTCTTGCTCACATTCATTTTTCAAAGTTTCTTGTTCTTCTTTTAATACATCAGACATTTTAAATATAATAAACTATATTGTTAAATTCTTTTTAAATATTAATAACGACAAATATTTAAAAAAATAAATTAATTAATATTAATAATTCACATTTATGGAAGATTATATTGAGAGAAAAATGTCTATATTAACCCAAAATACAGTGTTTACCGAAAAAAAGGAACTAACAAACACGATTTTAAAATCAAATATTTTTTATGATACAAAAAAGGATGTTTATAATATTTATATTGTAAATAATAATGGTGAAACTATTGAATTGTTATTAAATAATAAATCAAATACAATCACAAAGGTAATTACTAATATTTCTAACAATAAAACTAACATTAATACTTATGTTGATATAAATTCTAATCTTCTTCGATAACCAACGTTGATTTTTGTTTAATAGCCGTTTTTTTATAATAGTCTGTTTTGGGTTTTACTATTTTTGCTATTATTGAAACATATGTATCATTTAATTCAAATCTTTGTCCAATAACACTCGCAGTAAATTTTTCTCCTTCCTTTATTTCTGAAAAATAGTCATTTTTATAATTATGGTCTCTAGCAATATAAACTACTATTGGTGATGGTTTTTCTGTAGCACTTTCCGCACGAATACCGCCCAAACCAATATCTTTAGCTACACACGATATCAACATCCCTTCTACTGGAAAACATATCTCACATTCAAATACTACATTAAAAACTACCGTATCTCCTTTTAATAAACCACTAGAATGTGTAATAACTTTTATTGAGTCTTTCTTTACATAACCCTCTACAATACATTTACCTTCATATAATTGTTTAATATTTTTCTCAATAACAGTTAATATATTTTTTCCTACAGATACTATTGGTAATGTTAAAGTTCTGTTTATAGAACTTCTAGTATAAATTCCTGTTGGTTTAAATGCTGTCTTCTTTTTTGATTTTGTTACAATAGCTGTTGTTTTTGGGATTTCTTGTTCTTGTTCAACAATTTGTGTTTGTGGTTGTTGAATATTTAATTCTTCTTCAGAATCATCTAATGTTTCATCTTCTTCTTGAAGAGTTCTTGGAATAATTGTTTGTTCTTCTGGAGGAGGAGTATATGATGGAGTTCTTGGAATATTAATATTTTCAGACATATTGTTTAATATATATATAAAGAATATTCTTTATATATTTATTTTCAATTTTTTTATAAATTATAAATATTTTATTTTATACTATACAATATTTATAATTAGAATCCATAACTCTTTGCTGTTTCTGTATCTAAGAAATATATTTTATCGTCTTTTTCAATATTATTATAATATCTCAAAATAAATTCTTGTGTGCAACATAATTCTTCTTGAACAACCGATTTTGTATTCTCTTTTGTATATTTATTCTCTCCAAATATCTTATTGAGTAATTCAATTGTATCCTTTTTACCAGCATTATCACAACGCGCACCAGTATGTCTTTTTTCTAACATATTTTTAACTTTAAATACCATAAATTTACCTGTTTTAACTTCATAATCAACAAAACCAATCAAATTATTTAAATTATCTGGTTTTTCTCTACTATTTAATATTTCATTTATACTTAACGCATCTTCTGGTTCTGCCTTTTCCCATAAATTCGTTTTTTGATTTAATATTAATATTTCTCTCTTTGAAACAGTATTAAAAGGTATTGCTGTTAAATTTTTATTTTTAATTATCTTTGAATCTAAATAATCTAACGCATATTCTTCTAAACTTTTATCTGTAATTGTATTTAATGAATATAAGTAATTTAATAATTCTACTTTTTCGTGATAAACTAACATATCAACAATATGTCTTACTAAAAATATTAATAAATCTTCTATAGGTATTTTTTCTTCAGTTGCTAACTTTCTAATTACCAACCCACAATATTTATACCATACATTTTCATCTTTATCACCACGCGGAACACTTTTTTCTTTCGTATATTTTCTAGCTAAATTAAATTTTATATTCATTTCTTCAAATACTTTTAATCCTTTCTCTATTTCTTTTACTTGTCTAGCACTTAAATTTTTTGTTTCTGTTGTTGTAGTTGTTACTTTGCTTTTCTTTGAAATAACTTCCTCTTCTCCTTCACTCCCTTCTTCCTCTACAACCGTTTTTTTCTTTGTAGTTTTCTTTATAGTTTCTTCTTCTTCATCACTATCTTCTAAAATAAATTTTTTTGTTGGTTCCAATTCTAAATCTTCTGATGCCTTTTTCAAACTATCTTTTATCTCAATATTAATCATACTTCTTTTATAATCAATTGGAACAGAACGGTCAAATATAGATATATTTTTATTATCCAACTCAACTGGTTGAAACAAATAATAATCTCCTATATTTACCAATCTACCTGTGCGCCCATATTTATCTAACAAATACTCATTCTTATCATCTATTAATTGTGTTAATGCCGCATATATTTGAACTAATGGATAATTCTTCACCGTTGTTAATTGTTTTATTAAATTATCTTTCTTAAAAAAGAACTTACCATTTTCTGGATCACTAAAAAGATTACGAATTTTCTGTATTATTTTATCCGCGTTCATCATAATAAATGTTTCGTTATATGTGTTATTATCTATATCTTTATCAGTTATCTCTACATCTCCTCTACATTTATATTCACACGTTTCCATATAATCGCATGCTTGAGAAAAAGGCGCATCTCCAATTTTAAAATCATCTATTACTTGCCCAGTTGATAATATTTGTTTAACGGATTCATGTTTCTCTTTTAAATACTTTTCAAAATTCTTTTGTGTAAAATTTGTTTGTTGATAATTCAATATACAATCAACTGAATTTTCTTTTAATAATCTTGTTACTCTACCAATTTGTTTTGCTTTTTGTTCAGCACATCTATAAACATATAAGTCTGCCGCTTCTTCTTTTTTATCTTGTAATATGGTTGCGTGCATAAATATTTCTACATTTCTCTCTTCAAAGGGTAAATCTTTATGACTAAAATTTCTTACTGCACGACCTTCAATTTGCGAGATTCTATTCATGTTATACCACGGATCTAAAATATGAACTTGTCTAATAAACTTTAAATCTATACCTTCAGAACCAGCTTGAGAAATTAAAACAACCTTTACTTTATAACCATTTTTATTATCACTATCTGTTAATCCTTTAACTTCAAAATTATTATCTGGTGAAATAGATGGGTCACCTGTAATCATAGAATATCTTGCTGGAATAAAATCCTTTGTTCCTTTCTCTCTTGGTAACATTGTTCTAACATCTAAAGGTTCTGTTGGTTGATTCTTAAATAAATTTTTTGTATTATTTCCATATCTCGTTAATCCTAACTCTTCTAATGCTAAAGCTAATGGAACTAACCCACTATCAATATATCTTGAATAAACAAGTATAACTCCTTTTGATTTTTTGATTAATTCTACAATATATTTTATCTTACTGCTATATTTACCGATGTTATCTGGAGAGAACATTCTTAAATGTTCATATTCTGGCTTATATTCAAATGAACTTTTTTGAGGTGGACTTGTCGACTCCACAAAACTCATAATTCTTCTTAACCCTTTTTTACCAATCAATTTATGTGGGTCTATTTCATTAGTATATGAATTTGAAGATGAAGATAAAGATGAACGTTTTGTTGAATCATCACCACCCTTGAAAGATGTAGCATCTTGTTCAGCAATAGCTTTGATATTTTTTTTAAGTTCGTTTAATCTTTGTTTATATTTCAGATTTTCATCTTGTAATATTTTTATCTTATCTTCACAAATATTTTTTTCATTTTCTATTTTACTAGCACAAACTACATTAGAATCTAATGCAGATTTTTGTCTAGATTGTTCTAGTAATGATTTTGGTTTTTCTGGTTCAGTAAAAGTTAAGGTTTTTTGTCTACTTTGTTTTTGTAAAGTTTCTCTTAATTTTTCTGGGATTTTTTCATCTAAACGTTCAACTACTTTTTCTAAACGTTCAACCACAGGTAATAAATCAATTACTTTTTCTCTCGACGAGGTCTTTAAAGACTCTTGAATATCTAATAAAGTTTTCTCGGAAGGTATATCTTTTGAGGATTTTTGCGTATCTATATCCAATAAAGTTTTCTCAGAAGGTATATCTTTTGAGGATTTTTGTGTATCTACATCCAATAAAGTTTTCTCAGAATGTATATCTTTTGAGGATTTTTGTGTATCTACATCCAATAAAGTTTTCTCGGAAGGTATATCTTTTGAGGATTCTTGAACATCTAATAAAGTTTTATTTGATTCAGATTCTTCTCTCAAAGATTGTGCTAATGATACTAAATCTTTTGTTATAGATTTTAATTGTTCAATATTTCTCTCAACTTCAATACTAGCAGTATCATCTTTTTCTCCTTCTTCTTCTTCATCTAAAATTATATCTGGTTTAACTTCAACAATATCAAATTCATTTTTATTTTCACCATATTTATACTCTGATTTTGATTCTGATTTTAATCCTGATTCTGATTCTTGTTTACCTAATTCAAATGCTTTAGTTGATTCGTCTTTATATAATTTTTCTTCTTCTAACACAGACTCTTGTTTTTCTTCATCATCATACATTCTTTCTTCTTGTGCTTCTTCAACTTCTGATTCATAATCTACATTTGATTTTTTTGAAGCAATTTCTTCTTCAATTACTTCTGGAATTTTTCTCTCTTCTATTACTTCTATTTCCTCAATTGGTTCAACATATTCTTCAACAAAGTCTTCTAATCCCTTATATGGATATACTATAATTAAAGATTCTAATGGAGGTTCTAAAAGTGTATAACCAAATGCTTCCATATTATCGAATGAAGGCATAACTCTAACAACACCTTTTTTAGTTGTGATTTGAATCTTTTTTCTTCTTAAACTATCAATAATATATCTATAACCGAGAGATTGATAACTACCTATTTTTGTTAAAAACACATCTAATATTTTTAAACTCTGTGTATCCTCTATTGGTTTACCATTCATTTGATAAATTGGATAAGATATATCCCTTCCAAAACTATGTGATGGAGAGAAAAGTTTTGGATATGCCTTGTATGGAAATGTAAATGGGTTTTCACCTCTAACAAACGACACATAACCAGTAGCTTTTCTTATTAATAAATCTTCACCACCTTTTTGAAACTCCCCATTTTTTTTGAATACTTGTTTTACTTCTATTTTTGCTCTCTTATCACTTGCGTTCATCAGATTTAATAGATATACAATTTCTTTGTAACTATTATACATCGGGGTCGCAGATAATAAAAGAAGTCTCAAATTATCAACAGAGTCCACTAGTCTTGATAAATAAATAGCTACCTTTTTATTTTCATTATCATCTGTAATTCTTATATTATGAACTTCATCTATTACAATTAACCTGTTATTAAATTCTTTATTTAAATTTTCTCTAATTCTCTCACTCATTTCATCAACAATAAATTTTGTTTTTTTTTCACTCTTAGTAGTTCTACTTAGTTCTGGATTATCTCTAATACCTCCTTCTATTTTTTTTATATAATTCGCAAAACTATCATAACCTAAAAACATATATGAATTATTTATTAGTGATTTCACTTGACTAATAATTTTCTGTTTACTTAACCCTTTCATATTCATAGGATTTATCTCTTTCAAAAATTTGCTTCCAGCACCTTTAATAGTCCATACACCATCTATCAATTCTAATTTTCTATCATCAAACAATTGTGTTCTAAAATTATCTTGAACATTCGGAGATGCTACAATAATTATACGTTTTGATATACCTAAAGTTTTTAAATATTCACGCATTTCCTCACAAATTCCTATTGAACTGTAAGTATTATGTGTAACACTAAAATCTCCCATAACATATCGACAATTTCCATCTAATGTAAAACCGTAATAATCATCTTCTCTTAAATATTCAACATTAATCCCATATACTAGTGCGTCTTTTATTTGTTTTCTTGGATATGATTTTTTTCTAGGTATTAATGTTGGAATGTCTTCTATTCCTAAACCATTAATACAAATCCTCCAAGCAAAACCATTTTTTTTTATATTTTCATATGTCCAAGATGTTTTTTTTAATGATTTATAACAAGAAAAACCTAAACTTCTTGCTAAATATATAACATCATCAATTAATTGTTCATTTTTGTTAGTAAATTCAAAACCACTTTTTGTTTTATCTAAATAACCATCGCTATCAATTAATCCTGCTAGTAATTTTAATCTATTTTCTCTTGAATTACATTTATAAATTTGAGGTATATGTTTATTATTAATCAATTTCAAATCTTTAAGAGTTGTTAAAAAAATATTACCACCATATTTTCCATTACCTGTTATTCTATAATCATATTTATCTAAGTAATTTAAAGTAAGTTTATAGTCTTTTAGTTTTATGTTTAAATAATGTAATACAGTAGAATCTTGACTTGTTATTTTTGAATCATTGCTTGAACCATCTCCTAACCAATATCCTAGTACATATGGGTCAAAAGGTAACACCTGTTCATTAAAATTAATAGGAACTTTATAACCTTTTAAAAAACCTTTCTTTTTATTTGATAATTTCAAATAATCGTTTACACTAATTTCAATAATGTTATTATTAGTTTTGTTGTTATTTTTTATTTCACTAAAAAAATCTTCTGCTTCTTTTTTTATTTTTTCTTGATTTTCTAATTTTTTACTAAATGTAAATGTTTTTGATTTAAAAACATTATTTTCAATCCATTGAATATTATAATTAGTATTACTATTGTTATTATTTACAGTAATATTTGGGAATCCAGATGCTTTTAAACACAATATATGTTCTGAATTAACAGTATACTTATCACCTTTAATAGATTTTATATCATACATTTTATCTCTTCCTTTTGCTAAAGATATAACTCTTCTTGGAGTAGAATCATCTCCCATTAAAAAATCATTAACATTTATGTCTTCAACATTTTTTATTGTTCCATCATATAACATAATTTGAGTTCCTTTTAAATGACATTTGCCTGACCCTAAACCATGATATAATAATAAACTATTGTAAGGAGTTTGAAACGACATAAAATTTCTAACAAATGCTTGTTGTGGAGCTAATTCAAAATCAGCTTTACTTAAAATATCAGCCTTTTCTTCAACTGTTAAATCGTCATCTAATTCTCCATTATATTTTGTATCATTAAATTCCTTTTTCTTAGCTATTTTAACATTAAAATTTGGATCATTCAAGTTTGGATATAAAAAAGTATCTTCTGATTCATTTCTTTTTAAATAATTATGTTCCATTAATTCCTTTTTCAACAAAAATTTATTATATTCCTTACTATTTGGGTCATCCGTTTTTAAATTATCAAAATCTATTTTAAGTTGTTCGGTTGAATTCTCAAGACTTTGTGTTTCATCATTTGTTGATGAATAATCTGAATTATTTGAATTTGAACTTGAACTTGAACTTGAACTTGAACTTGAACTTGATGATGAAGGGGTTTCAGTATCAGATTCAACAACAATAGTTTTTTTTGGTATTATTATTTCAGAAGATTCAGATTCAGATTCAGATTCTTGTTCTGGATTTTCACTCATAATATTAGTATTTGAACTTTTAAATGGATTAAATTCAATTCCTTCTTCCATACCTGTTTTTGTATTTATATTTGTTTCAGAACCTAATTCAACCCCAATTTGTTCACTTTCTGGAGAACTACTTTCTTCTAATACTATTGTAGGTTTATTTGTGTTTGATTTTCCCTTTATACTACTTTTCATACTTTATTTACTTAACTTATATATTATGAATATAATCTATATTCTTGTAATACTTTATTTATATTAATTATTAATTGTTTTTTTTCTAAATTATAAGGTCTTATAGATTTTAAACATTCATCTAATGTTTTCCACTCCAATTTGCTCACTTCTGTTTTTTGATAATGAGTTAAATTATTATCTTCTTCACACTCATCTTCTAAATATGCTAGAAAATATTTATGCTTATATGATTTATGATTAGAACCAATAAATATCTCTTCAAAAGGTAATACATTTTCTATTACTTGTATATTTTTTTGAGGTATTCCTGTTTCTTCTTCAAATTCTCTCAAAGCACATGTTAAATCTTTTTCTAAATGGTTACGTCTACCTTTTGGAAATTCCCATTCAGTTTCTTCCCAAGAAGTAGAACTATTTGTTATAATATTTTCCAGTGTAATTAATTTATCACCAATTTGTATTCCATTTTTTAAAATCTCAAATTTTTTTCCAGATGTGATTTCTTCTGTTTTGAACTGATTATTTACAGGTTCACCCCACATATCTTTCCATAAATATTCAAATGTATTTTCCAATATCATCTTTTTTTCTATAACAGACATTTCATCTACACTGACTTCTATTTGTTCAATATTAGTCAATGAATATTTACCTCTTATAAAATCTATGTAACCAAAACTATTACGTCTTCTTATCATCAAATATTTTATCCCTTCATTCGTTTTTTTAAAAACTATTATACCATAGCTAGTTATAGGTAATTTACATTGATGAAATGAATGACCATGTTTACCACAATTATTACACAAATTATTATTTTTAAGCATTATTAATTTAGTTTAATATTAATTTTATATAAATCTATCCTATATGTTTAGATGAATATCTTTTTATATTGATTTAAATTAATAATGACTAAATTAGATTCAACTGTTTGGGGTAAACATTATTGGTTTTTTTTACATACAATAGCAATGAGTTATCCACATAAAGCTAATGATGTTATTAAAAAGAAATATTACGAATTAATCCAAAATATGCAATTTTTCATACCAGATGAGAGAATGGGAAACGAATTTAGTAAATTAATTATTCAATACCCCGTTACACCATATCTAGATACTCGTGAAGCATTTATTCGTTGGGTTCATTTTATTCATAATAAAATAAATGAACGTCTAGAAAAACCAAAAATAACATTAGAACAATTTTATAGAGATTATTATGAATTATATAAACCAAATGATGTAAAATTAAGAGAATATTATAGATTAAAAACCAAAATAATATATGGTATTGGTTTAATTGGATTAGGAGGAATAATTTATTATTTTTATGATAGATAATTATATTTTATGTGTATTATATATAGGATAAAATATAATTAATGAATAGAAATGTTACAAAAACTAATAAAAAAAGAACAAGTAACACAGGTGGAAAAGTAGTAGCGTCAGGTGGTTATGGATGTGTTTTTAACCCTTCTTTAAAGTGTATTGATAAATCAAATAGACAAGACAATTATGTTTCAAAACTGATGTTAAAAAGAGATGCTAAATCTGAATATGATGATGTAACAAAATTTAAAAACGATTTAGATAAAATACCAAATTATGAAAATTATTTTTTATTAAATGGGTTTTCTCTCTGTGAACCAGATAAACTAACTGATGCGGACTTGATTGATTTTGATAAAAAATGTAAAACTCTAGTAAGAAGTGACATAACAAAAACAAATATAAATAAAAAGTTGAATGAGCTTGTTTCTCTCAATATGCCGAATGGAGGAGTTGATTTGGGAGATTATATTGAACAGAACGGGCATTCAACTTATAAAGAAATGATTAGAATAAATAATAGTTTAATTGATTTATTAGTGAATGGTATTATTCCAATGAATAAAATGGGTATTTATCATCAAGATGTTAAAGAATCTAATATACTTATAGATATTAATAATGATAAAATGTATGCTCGTTTAATAGATTGGGGAATAGGAACTAAGTATGATGGAAGCAATAAATTTCCCAGACATTCTGAAAATAGACCATTTCAATATAATATTCCATTCTCTTGTATCCTATTTAATGATAAATTTGATTCTTTATATAAAAGTTTTTTGAGAGAAAATCCTGAACCAGAAGATTATTCTATACGAACATTTGTTATTGATTATATATTTTTTTGGAACACTGAAAGAGGTATTGGACATATGGGGGTTATTGAGAATATTTTTGGGAAACTTTTCTCTATGGACCTCACTAATATGACCACAGAAGAGAGAGCAATGGTAATTGAATTAGAATACGCATATAATTCTATTATTGAGTATTTGACTGCTATATTAATAAAATATACTAAAAATGGGGAATTTGATAAAATGAAATATTTTAAAGAAGTTTATATAAAAATTATTGATGTATGGGGATTAATTATTAGTTATGAACCCATATTAACAAAATTATTTTCAAATTATATTAATTTAAATCAAAATGAAATGAAACTATATAACAAAATAAAATATATATTTATGAAATATTTATATGAACCGCGTTTAGAACCTATTAACATTGATAAATTAGTAAGTAATTTAAAAAGTTTGAACCCATTATTTGAAAAGGCTGATAAAAATACAAGTACAACGCAAGTTATTAAATTATTACCAGAATCATCATCATCTTCATTATCGCAAATAATTAATATACAACCATTAACAAGCAGTAAAAATAAAAATAAAACATCAACCCGAAAAAGTAGTAGTTCAAAAACTAGTAAAAAAAATAAATCAAGAAAATCTTCATTAACAACATTAGGGTTAAATATCAAAACACCAACAAAAAAATCAAATAAAGACATAATAAAAACGATTAGTACTTATTTAGATGAAAACGAAGAAGAGAGAACTGCTGATATTCAATAATTTATTAAATAATATTATTAATCTAATTATATTATTTATCCAATTATATTATTTATCCAAT
>JACCEC012001387.1_pt1 | contig 31242 bp, 19 predicted proteins | sample 7450121 | NCBI WGS metagenome assembly JACCEC01 (sample SAMN15323455, study PRJNA562643) | freshwater metagenome | isolation source: river surface water | place: USA:Blue River Watershed | collected 2017-08-18 | reverse complement strand
GCCGCGCGGCCGGCGCGGCGGCGAGCAGCCCGAAGAGGGCCGCGGACCGAAGGGACAGTTCAGGGCACCTCATAGATCTCGACGAGCGCGACGCCCGGCCGCGGAGCGGCCGCCGTGAGAGCGGAGCGCCGCTCGGCGGCGAGCTGGGCCAGCAGTTCGGCGCGGGCGGCGGCGATCTCGGCGCTCACGGCCCCCTCATCGTGCCACGAATGGGCCGGGAGCCGCGCGGCCGGCGCGGCGGCGAGCAGCCCGAAGAGGGCCGCGGACCGAAGGGACAGTTCAGGGCACCTCATAGATCTCGACGAGCGCGACGCCCGTGGCATTGCCCACCCCGCTTACCTGCGCCGTGTACGTCCCCGGCTCGAGTGTCACCAGCAGTGCGGCGTCTCGCGAATTGGGCGGCAGGGAAAAGGCTCCGACCTGGCCCGCCGCGAGGCCGATCTGCGCGGAATTGGAGGCGGCGAGCCAGTTGTCGTTCTGCTCCATCGGGGAAGTGCCGCCCTGCCGGTAGAGGGCGAGCTGCGGGTCGGCGAGGAGCCCGCCCACCCCGAACTGACCCAGCGCGGGACCGACCCCGCGGATCAGCAGGCGCTTCGGGATATTCCCGCTGACGACGAAGCCGGCGATGAGGATGTCGGCCCCGGTGCCCACCTGGGCGCGGGCCGAAAGGTTCACGAGCCGCGCGGCGGACGCCGAGGCCGCGGTGTCGTAGGCCTCCATGAGCGCGATGCCGGTGCCGGCGCCCTTGCCGGTGACCTGGGCGGTGTAGGCCCCCGCACCGAGCGGCGTGAGCAGCGCGGCGTCGCGCCCGTTCGACGGAAGGGCGAACGCGCCCGACCTCGCGGCGGCCGTGGCGACCTCCGCGGCGTTTGCCGCTGAACCCCAATCGTCGTTAGCGCCGACCGTCGCACCGGCGCCGCTGAGCAACGAGAGCACCGGATCCGCGAGCACGCCGTTGACGCCGAAGACCGAGAGCGCAGGCCCGACTCCGCGCACGAGCAGCGGCAGCGCCTCGCCCGCACCGACCACGAAGCCCACGATCAGGGTCTGGTTGCCTGTCCCTGCCCCCGAGCGGATCGACAGATTCACGAGCCGGCTGGAGCCCAGCGTGAGCGCCGCCGTGGAGGACGTCACCGCGCCGGCCGAGGTCGAGACGCGCACCGAATAGGCGCCCGTGTTCGCGACGCCGACGCCTGTGACCACAAGCTGGGCGCCAGTGCCGCCGGTGATGACGGTACCGTCCCGCAGCCACTGGTAGGCGATCGGCAGCGTGCTGACGGCGGCGACCGAAAACGTGGCGGTCCCGCCCGCGGCGACGGCCTGGCCTACGGGCTGCTGGGTGATCACGGGCACCGGCGTCGCCTCGACCATCGAGCCGATCGTGTAGGTGTGGCTCACCATGGCGTTCCGCCGCCCGCCTGTCTCGTCGGCCGGCAGGAACGCGCGCACGTAGTCGACCTTTACGCCGGCGGGCGCCACCGTGACCCGAGCGTAGCCGGAGTTGGGGTGGCGTTCGCCGCTCTGGTAGGCGTCGGCGTTGAACAGCGAGTAATTGGGGTCCGCGGGATTCGGCAACGCCTGGTAGACGACCCCGTCGAGTTGCTGCCGGACCCAGATGTGGTCGTGGGCGCCGAAGAAGATGGTGACCTTGTTGTCGACGAAAAGCTGGTGGATCGGCTTCGGCCAGGTCGGGCGACGCGCGGCGAAGCCCGGCGAACCGTTGGCGTTGAGCCCGCCCCACTCGAAGCGGGTGGCCGGCTCGATGCCGCCGCGGCCGGTGCCCATCACGTGGTGGGCGAAGACAAACTTGAAGCGCGCCTTGCTGCCCTCGAGCGTGCGCCGCAGCCACTGGTACTGCGCCTCGCCGTGGGTGACCAGCCATTGGTCTGACGTCTTCGGTCCACCGTAGAAGTCGTTGTCGACCACAACCGGCGAGCCCCAGTAAGGGTCGATCCCGACGAAGAGCGCGTCGCCCCACGTCCACGCGAAGTAGTTCCGCAAAAGCCCGATGTGCTCCACGACCTCGGGGTTACCCGAGTAAAAGTCGTCGGGCGCGGGTTGCGAATACCAGGCATTGCGCGCGTTCTGGGCCCACACCGCGACGTTGTTCGGCGTGCCGTCGAGCAAGTAGCGCGCCGCCTGCTCATGGTTGCCGTTAACAAGGAAGATCGGCGTCGTGCGGCCGATGACGCCCAGGTAGGGGCGCTGGATCGTATAGCGCTCGACCACCTGGGGCTGCGTGACAGCGCGAGGATTCGCCTGATTGATGGTGTCGACGCTGAAGTCGTCGCCCAACATCAGGAAGAAATCCGGCGTATCGGCGGAGACGTTCTGCATGGCCCGCACGTAGAGCGCGGGATCAAACATCTGCCGCAGCCGCTCGGGGTGGGAATCGCCCTGGACCCCGAAGGTGAACGACTGGCCCGGCGGGCGCGCCGTCATGAAGGAATACTCCGGGCTGGCCTCGTAGGTCGCGGCAGAAGGCGCCTTGAAGCGCATCCGATAGTAGTGCCGCGTGCCGGCCGCGAGTCCGCGCAGCTCGATCTCGCGGGGCTGGTTGGCCACGAGGTCCACGGGGGTGGTCTGCGGGGGGTAGCGCCCGCGTACCGTCCCATACTCGAGGTAAAACGACTGCGCCGACGGCGCGGCGGCGTTCGCCGCGATCAGCCGGTCGGTGGGCCGACCCAGGATCAGCGTACCTGGAAAATCCGCCGCGCCGAGGGCGGCGGGCAGACCCGCGAGGATCGCGGCGAGGACGAGGAGGGAAAACGTCATGGGGCAGCGGGCAGACGATCGCCGACAAGGATGAAGGGGCGCACGGGATCGGGATGAATTTTCGTTCATCCGGCGGGCCAACCGTGCTCAGCTCAGCGATAGGTCATCGCCGGTCGGAACACTTGGTGCATGAGTCCGCCGGAGGCGCCGCCCTCCATCATGCCGCCACCGGTCAGGTGGATCAGCCCATTGATGAACGAGCAGCCGGTGACGCCGTGCACGGGCATCGGCATCGGCGCCTGCTTCAGCCAGACGTTGCGTGCGGGGTCATAAACGTCGTGGTCGGGGAAGACGCCCGTCGGGGTATCGTCTGTACCCTCACCGCCGAAAGTGTGGATGTAACCGTGCGCCACGATCGCGTTGAGCCCGCCGCGCGGCCTCAGCATGGGCGCGCGGGTCGTCCACTGGTTCGTGGCGGGATCGTAGACCTCGACCACGGCCGTCATCGGACTCTCGAACCCGGCCTCAAGGCGGCCGCCCATCACGTAAAATTTCCCTCCGAGGGCCACGGCCCCGACGTGGTTCCGCTGCGACGGCAGATCGGGCAACGTGCGCCACGAGTTGGCAGTGGGATCGTAGACGGCGAAGTCGTTGCCCCGCGGGGGCCGCCCTCCCGCGACATAGATACGGCCGTCGATCAGGGCCGCCCCGCCGCCGCCGCGCGAGGTGGGCATCGGCGCGCGGGTAGCCCAGGTCTTCCGCTCGGGATCATACTCGTACACGGTGTTCACGAATGGCCCGTTGCCACCCGTACCCGTCTGGCCACCGATCACGTAGATCTTCCCGTTGAAGGGCACCGCAACGGTGTGGTTCAACGCCACGGGCAGCGGCGTTCCCAGGCTCCAGGTATCGGTCACCGAGTCGTAGACCTGCACGGTGGCGACGCTCAGGCGCGTCGCGGGATAGCCGCCGAAGATGTAGATCTTCCCGTCGAGCTCCGCGACCGACATCTCCGAGTTGGGCTCCAGCAGGTCGGCCCGCGCGCTCCACTCCCCTTCCTTCATGGCAACAACCCCAGCCGGCACGACGTAGAGCTCGACCAGCGCCGTGCCCGTGGTGCCCCCGACTCCGGACACAACGGCCGAGTAGGCCCCCGGGGTCACCGTCACGATCATGGCGGCGTCCTTGCTCGCAGCTCCGAGGGCAAACGCGCCGACCGCCGCTGAGACATTGGCGATTTCCGTCGCCTGGTCCGATGTGGACCAATTGTCGTTCGTCCATACGGCCCGCCCATCGCGGTAGAGGGTGACCGTGGGATCGGCGAGCGCGCCGGTGACCCCGAAGCCTGCCAGCGTCGGCCCGACCGCCCGGATCAGCAGGCGTATCGTGCCTGCGCCTCCTACGACGAAACCCGGTATCAGCACGTTGTCGCCGGTGCCGACGAACGCGCGGGTCGAGGCGTTGACGATGGCCGGACCGCTCTCGGGATCCGTGTCGTAAACCTCCACAAGGGCCACCCCGGCACCGGAATCAGAAGCGAGGATCGGGGCGGTGAAGGCGCCGGCCGGCAGGGACGAAACGAGGGCGGCGTCGCGGCTTCCGGCGCTGAACGCGAACGCGCCGACACGCGCCATGGCGGCGCCGTCGGCGGCGAGCCAATCCTCATTGCTCGCGAGGCGGTTCGAGCCACCGAAGAGCTCCACCCGGGGATTCGCGAGGGCTCCTGGCACGCCGAAACCCGTCAAGGCGGGACCGGCGGCACGAACGAGGACCGGCTTGGTGCCGGCGCCGGAGAGCACGAAGCCTGGGATGGGGCTGCCGGCCGCTCCCCCGACCTGGGCGCGGGTGGCGATGTTGACGAGCCGGGCGGAGTGGGCCTCGTGAGCGAGGCCAGCGGACGCGAAAGGAGGCAGGAGCAGCAACAGGCGGAGCAGGGAGTTGGTCTTCATGAAGGTGGAGGCCGAGGGTCAGTTCGCCGGCGCGATGGTGTAGGTGTGAGAGATCGTGCGATTCCGGAGGGTCGCCGTCTCCTGGGTGGGCAAGGCGGCGCGCACGTACTCGACCTTGGCGTTCGCCGCGGAGACCGTGACCCGCAGGTGGCCCGAGTTCGGCAGGATGACGCCCGTCGTGTATTCACCCTCGCGGGAACTGCCGGTGGAAAAGTTACCGGTGCCGGGCTGCGGGCACTCCTGGTAGACGACCCCGTCGAGCGTCTGGTAGCCGTAGAAGTGATCGTGGCCGTGGAAGACGGCGCTCACCTTGTTCGCGACGAGCATCGCGTGGATCGGCTGGCCCCAACCGGGGCGCTTGTCGGCGAAACCCTCGGTGCCGTCGAGGTTCTTCCCTCCCCACTCGTACCGGTGCGCGGTCTCGACGCCGCCGCGCGCGGAGGTCGTGCCGCCGACGAGATGATGCAGGAACAGGAACTTGTACCTCGCGCGGCTGCCCTCGAGCGTGCGCTTCAGCCAGTCGTACTGCGTGCGTCCCAGCGTCCAACGCCAGTTGTCCTGGGGGTTGGAGTTGGGGTTCTGCACGGTGTTACCGTAGGGATCGAGGACCACGAAGAGCGCGTCGCCCCATTCCCACGCGTAGTAATTCTCGAGAAGCTCGTCCTTGCCCGAGATCTGCCGGGTCTCGGCGCTCGCGCTGTAGAAGGCGTCGGGCACCGGCGTCGGGTAGTAGAGTTTCCGCGCCAGGAGATTCCACGAGCTGTTGTTGCTGTTCCTCGCCGGGGTGCGGTCGGCCTCGTACACGTAGCGGTACTCAGCCTCGTGGTTGCCCAGCGTGTAGAAGAACGGCACCGAGTGGCAAAACTCCTCGAAGTAGCCGCGCAGCGCCACCGCGCGGTACTCGACCGCGTCGTAATTCAGCTGCACGCCCGGCAGGATCGTCGCGAGTTTGTCGGTCATGAAGATGTCGCCGAGGTCGACATGGAAGTCCGGCGCGTCGGCTCCCATGTTGCGCATCGCGAGGCGCAGCAGGCCGGGATTGGTGACCTCGTCGAGGTGCGGGTCGGCCGTGATGGTGAAGGTGAACGTCTCGCCGCGCGGGCGTTGGGTGCGGAAGCTGCGCTCGCCCCGGCTGCGGTACGTCGTTTCCCCCGGGGAGCGGTAGCGCACGCGGTAATAGTAACGGCGGTTCGGCTGAAACGGGGCCGCGGGGTCCGAAGATTGCAGCACGAGCTCGATCGGGGTGCCGGCCGGGTAAGTGGCGGTCGGCGTGCGGCCCGTGTAGGACCCCGACGTCGCGCCGTATTCAGCGTAGAGCTCCAGCGTCGTGGAGGCCTCGAGGTTGAGCGTCACGCTGCGTTGGGTCGGGATGCCGAGGAACTCCGACGAGGTGAAGGTCGCGTCGGTGAGCAGGTTGCCGATGAGGTAGGCGCTGGTCGCGGAGTTGCCCGAACCATCCCGGTCATCCTTCGCCGCGACCGAGTAGGTCACGGTGACGCCCGGGCCCTGCGCCGGAACCGTCGCGCCGTAGACCCCGTCGCCGGCGGCACCGTCTCCGTGCAGGCCGTCGTCGAACATGGCGAGTGAAGACGCCGCGCCGGAGCCGGCCGACCAATTGAGCTTCACCTCGTTCACCTTCGCACCGGCGGGCGCCTGCACGAGCGCCGTAACCGTCGTCGCGTCGAGGAGGGTCGGCACGGTGGGCGAGGTCGACACGGCGGAGACCGTGAAGCCGGCGGTGCCGGACGCCGGCGCCGCGGGCGTCTCGCTGTAAAGCTCGACCAAGGCGGTGCCCGTGCCGTTGTTAACCCCGCTCACCACGGCCGAGTAGGATCCGGCGGGCAGCGAGACAAGGATCGCGGCGTCGCGGCTGCCGGCGGGGAGGTTGAAGGCGCCGAAGGCGGCGGCGGCCGAGGCGATGTCGGCCGCGTTCGCGGCGGTCGACCAATTGTCGTTGGACCCCAGCACCGCGTTGCCCCGGTAAAGCGTGAGCGTGGGATCGGCCAACGTGCCGGTCACGCCGAAGGAACCGAGGGTGGGCCCGACGGCGCGGATCAGCACCCGCACGGCGCCCGGGCCGCTCACGACAAAGCCGGGAATGAGCACGTTGTCGCCGGTGCCGACGAACGCACGGGTGGAGGCGTTGACGAGGTACGACGAACTGGTCGGCGAGGCGTCGTACGTCTCGAGCAGCACGACGCCGCCCGCGCCCTCCGGGGCGGTCACCGGGGCCGTGTACGCGCCGGGAGCCAGCGGGACCACGAGCGCCGCGTCGCGACTGCCGGAAGCAAACGCGAACGCACCCACTGCCCCCATCGCCCCCGCGTCGGAAGCCTGCCAATTGTCGTTGCTGGCGACCGCCGCGCCGCCGTTGCCGACGAGGCTCAGGCGAGGATCCGCCAGCGCCCCCGTCACGCCAAAGCCAGAGAGCGACGGACCGGCCGCGCGAACGATGACCTGCTTCTGTCCCGCTCCGGCAACCACGAAGCCACAGATCGGCGTCCCAGCGCCACCACCGAGCGCGACCCGCGCCGAGATATTCACCAACCGCGCCGAGGGCGGCTCGGCGGCGCGCAATTCGGCCATCAACGGCAGGAGGAGAATCAGAGCACCAGGGAGACGAGCGGGGCGAGCCATTCCCCCAGCGTGCTGACGGAAGATGACACGCCGGCGGCGATACGAATTAAAATTCTTTCATCGCCTGGACGTCCCAACCTAGGCGACCGCCCTCGATGATCGGCCGCCAAAAGGTGCAAACGGCGCACGCCGCTCGGGCCCAGCCAAGCAAACCTCTCCCTCCCGCCGCTCTTGCGCCTCCTGCGCCTCTTCGCGGCTGAACCCCAGATTCACGAGAGCCCCCACTCATCAGCCCTTCACCCCCTCACAATCCCCGGAGCCCCAGCGTGCCCTCCGGTAGAATTCGCCAGCCCTCGATGATCGGCCGCCAAAAGTCGCAGACGGCGCATGCCGCTCAGACCCAGCCAAGCAAACCTCTCCCTCCCGCCGCTCCTGCGCCTCCTGCGCCTCCTGCGCCTCTTTGCGGCAAATCCTCCGATCCCGGATTCCGAACGGCCCATTCGCGGCGGTTAAAATGTTGTAATGGTCCACGCGCTTGCGCCGGTACGAGCCCGGAGGCTGATTGCTGACGTGAAAATCCTGGTGCTCGAGGACGACAGGAAGCTCGCCGCGCTGGTCAGGAAAGGACTCGAGGCGCGCGGCTTCGCCATCGATTTCTGCGACAACGGCGACGACGCCTACGCGCTGGCGACGACTCGTGCCTACGACGCCCTCGTGCTCGACATCATGGTGCCCGGCCGCGACGGGCTGAGCATCCTACGCAACCTCCGCGACCGCCGGATCGCCGTGCCTGTGGTCCTGGTGACGGCCCGTAGCGCGCTCAACGAGCGGCTCGAGGGATTGAACCTCGGGGCCGACGACTACCTCACGAAACCCTTCTACGTCGACGAACTGATCGCCCGCCTGCACGCCGTGACCCGGCGCGCCGGCGGCGGCACCCTCACCCTCCTCCAGAACGGCAACGTCTCCGTGAACCTCATCACGCGCGAGACGTTGCGGGCTGGCCGCTCGGTGGAGCTGACCGCCCGGGAGTTCGCCCTCCTGACGTACCTGATGCGCTCACCAGGGCAGACCTTCACCCGGGCCCAGATCTGCGAACACGTCTGGAACTACCATTTCGACCCCGGCACCAACCTCGTCGACGTCTACGTCCAACGCCTGCGCCGCAAGCTCCAGGACGGCGAGGACAACCCGCTGATCGAGACCGTGCGCGGCGTCGGCTACCGAGCCCGCGCCGTCCCTGCCGCGGCCCGCGCAACCGCCTGAACGCGGAGAGTTCCCCAGGGCCCTCGGAGCCGCCGACGCGGCATTCCGTCGGAAACCCACACCGACGCCTCAACCGTTCTTGGGCCGTACCTTCTTTGACCGCGGGTCGGCCCCTCCGCGCGTATCGCCGGGCGGCCGCTGGTAGGTGACGCGCAGTTCGGCACTGTCGAGCACCCGGCTCTCGATCGCCGCGAGCAACTCCTCGCGCGTCAGCGGACCTCGGGCGTCACCGCCCTCCGGCGCGGAGGACAGTGCGTAGAGGTGAATTGTGTAGGTCTGCTTCGCGCCGCCCGAGGAATGCGGCGGCACATAGGCCTGATCGCGCTTCCAAGTCGCGCCGTTGCGCCCGATCCCACGGGCATTCTTCGGGAGGCCGGTCGTCGCCGCAGGCAGGTCGTGCAGGACCCAGTAAGTCTTCAGGATACCGTCGCGGTCGATGTGGTCCATGATCAGGGCGAAGCTGCCCGTGCCGGCAGGAGCGCCGCTCCAAGCCAGCGGCGGGGTCGCACCCTCGCCGTTGCCGTTGAACTCATCGGGTAAAGGATCGCCGTCCGCGAACGCTGGACTCGTGAGGACCAGCCGGCCGGAACGCGGCGCGGAGAACGGACGCGCCACCGATGCCGGAGGTGCAGACGCGCCGTCGGTGCGTCGTGCGACCTCGCGCTGCCCCTCGGGCCGGCCCTTCCGGCCGGCGTCCCCACCCGCCTCGCGCGGACGCCGATCCCCGCCGCCACCTCGCGAGCGACCGGAGTGTACCTCGGTCGTGACGGCGCCGCGCCCGTCCAAGAAGTCGAACTTCACGGACCCGTCGTCCCGCAGGGAGTAGTTCACCGCCCGCTGCTCGCCCCGGACCTCGTAGCGCACGCTGAAATCGTTGCCGGCCGTCCTCGTGAAACCCGTGATCCTCGCGCCGGGCAGCGGCGGCAGGTCGGGCCGCACGCCGTTGGTCCTCGGCTGCGGATCCACCTGGCCGTCGCGCTCGACGACTTCCCCGTGGAAGCCACCGTTCACGTACGGATATTTCCGCGAGGCGTGGTAATGGTAGCCGAGGACCGGCGACTGGTGACCATTGAAGGCATCGAGGCCTTGCGGCTCCGAGCCGTCCGGCTCGGTAAGCCCGTGGATCGGATAGCCGTCGAGCGCGTAGGCCAGCGGCGAGCCGGCCCCGAGCACTTCCTGCAGGTGCAGCGGCGCGATATGGTAATGGTAATCGTCAGCCCGCCCGCAATGTCCTCCGAACTCATCGAGTTCACCCGCCAGGAAGGTGTCGGTGCGGCCGTTGGTCTTGATCGGATTGAAGATCGGGACGCCGTTCGCGGCGAGGGCGATGGCCCCCTTGAAGAAATGAGACTTCGCCGAGAGCGGATTCCCGGCCGGCACCGGGCGCAGCGGAATCCGCCACGCGTTATTGCCCGTGTACCGCTGCGGGAGCGGAACCTGCTGCTGCCACGCCGTGATGCCGACCATCATCCGGTGATCCGGCATGCTGTCCGACTCCACATGGACGAACTCACCGTCCGAGCGCACCCGCACCTTGGGGGAAAAGCGGGAGAACATCGCCGCCGCGCCGGTGACCGGCGCCGTGCCTCCTCCCGCGGGCTGCGCCGGTTCGGCGAACGGGTAGAGCGCGCCGAATTCCCGGGCGAAGCGGGCGGCCTCCCAGTCGTGCGCGGCCTCGCCGATCAGGTGCGCCCGCGCGGTCGGGACCACGGCGAGGGCGAACAGACACATCCAACCGCGGATAACCTCCCGCGTCTGCCCCTTCCTTCGATGCGCGCGGCCAGGGGATGCGGTGTACCGTCGGAAACGCAGGAAGCTCATGGGCCGGACTGAAGCGGCGGAACATGAACGCCGCGCCGCCCCCTGGGTTAAAACACCTTCATCTTTCCCCGCTTGACCCCTTCGCGCCGACGGCGGCGGATGCAGGGGCGTGAACTTGCCCGCCGTGGAAGCATCCCCCTGGGCCGACCCGGCCCGCCGCTGGTCATGACATCATTCCGAATCCGGCTCGCCCTGCTGGTCGGCGCTTCGACCGCCGCGCTGCTGCTCGCCGCGGCGTTCCTCGCTTGGAACTTCACCTCCGACCTCAACGTGGAGCGCCTCGACCGCGACCTGCAGCAGCTCGCGCGCGCCAATCTGGGCCGGGTCGCCGACGCGAGCCACTGGGGCCGGCTCGACGCCGCCTTCGGCGTCGCCTCGGGGCGCGACAACTCGGCCAGCTACCTCGTCTGGGTGCGCAATTACGACCGCGTCGTCTATCGCTCCGCCGGGTGGCCGGAAGGGCTGAAACCGGAGGACTTCCCGCCGGCGGAAACCTACGAGGGCGGCCAGATCATCACCGAACCGCCCCCGCCCCCACGCCGCGAGGGGTTGTCCGCGCGGAACCGTCCGCTGCCCATCCGGGATCCGCGGTTCCTGGTGCGGTCGGCCGGCGGAAGCGACTGGCGCGTACTGGTGACGGGAAACCCCTACACGACGCTCGTGCTGGCGGCCAACCTCGACGACTCGAAACAGGACCTGCTGAGGCTGAGGCAAAGGTTCATCGCGGTGCTGCCGCTCATCCTCCTGGTCGTGGGGCTCGCGGCGTGGTGGCTGGCCACCCGGGCGCTGCGGCCGGTCGCCGCGCTCACGCGGGCCGCCGAGGGCATCACCGCCCAAGGACTGGACCAGCGCATCTCGGCTCCCGCGCACGACCGCGAGTTCGAGCGCCTCGTGACGGTCTTCAATGGAATGCTCGACCGGCTCGAACAATCGTTCCATCAGGCGCGCCGCTTCAGCGCCGATGCCTCCCACGAGCTCAAGACTCCCCTCGCCCTGCTGCAGGCCGAGCTCGAGCAGGCGCTGAACGCCTCTCCCCCGGGATCGTCTCAGCAGCAGCTCTGCTCCAGCCTGCTCGACGAGATCCACCGCCTGAAGGCGATCCTCGAGAAGCTGCTCCTCCTTTCGCTCGCCGACAGCGGCCGGCTCACCCTGGAGCGGTCCGAGACCGACCTCGCGGCCGTGGCCACCGACGTGCTGGAGGACTGCACCGCGCTCGATCCCGGGCTGACGATCGAGCGTGAGCTCACCAACGGTGTCATCGTCGCCGCCGACCGGGTGCTGCTCGAGCAGGCCCTGCATAACCTCCTCGGCAACGCGGTGAAGTACAACCGTCCGGGCGGCATCATCCGCATCTCGCTCGCCCGCCGGGGTGAGCTCGCCGAACTGCGCGTCGCCAACACGGGCCCGGGGCTGGGCGAAAACGACCGCCAGAGGCTCTTCGAGCGCTTCTACCGCGGCGATCCCGCCCGCACCCGCGGGCGCGCCGGAGGCACCGGCCTCGGACTCAGCCTTTCCCGTGAAATCCTGCGCGCCCACGGGGGCGACCTGGTCCTCGGGCGATCCGAGTCCGATTACACCGAGTTCATCGCCAGCCTGCCCGCCGCTCCGGGCGTGGCGTGACGGAGGCGGCGGGTGGCGGGGACCAAGCGGGCCGGGCGCCGTAAGCGCCGTCAGCCCGGACCAGGCTTCGGACGGAAGAAGCGCAGCGCACGCCCCTCGCCGCCGTAGATCGCCACGACATCCGCCAACGGCTGCAGGACCCACGGGGAGAAAATCATTTGACCGTTCTTGGTGAAGACGATGTCGCCCGCGACGTGCACGCAGGTGTGGTGCACGCTGCCGTCCGCCGTCACGAAGGCGATCACGTCGCCGAGGCGCTCCGCCCGGGGCACCTGCTCGTACTCCTGCGTGAGCGTCAGGAAGGACGTTCGGCCGTCGAGGTAGTAGGTGGACGGCCGGGCGGCGAAGAAGTTGAGCGAGGTCCAGTTGCAGTCGGGCAGGCGCCCGGCAATGGCGTCGTTTAAAGTCGGATACGTGTAGAGCCGCTCGCGTGCCAGCGTGGGCAGCAGCAGGGCCAGGTCGATGCCATCATCGGGGACCGCCTCAAGGGCGCCGTTGAGGAGCGGGGCGACCGTGGGGTTCATGCCCCCGGCCAGCCAGTAGTCGCGGAACCGGGAGCCGCCTCCGGCGGCGGGCGGCATCACGGTGACCCGAAGCGTACGCATGCGGGTCATGATCCTCCGCGCCTCCTCGACCTCCGCCGCCGAATTCGCCAGGAGCGAGAGCGCCGCAGGGTCGCTGAAGACCCAGGAGCTGTTGCGGCGCCATAGCAGAGCCCGAAGCAGCCCCTGCTGGCGGGCGGAAAGGATCGAGCCCCTGAGCCAATCGTCGACCTCCCCTTGGATTCGGAGCGGCTGCGCATGGTAAGCGTTGAGTCCATTGCCGGCCAGGAGCGAGTAGACTGACTCCCGCTCAGGCTGGCTCATTCCCAAGAGAAACTCGACCGGAGGCAGGAAGGAAACCTTGTCGACCTCCACCGCGAACGCACCGGGGGCCGACAGGGCTGCGAGACCGGCCGCCCCGAGGCCGGCCTGGGCAAGCGCCTCCAAGGCAACCCGCGGATCACGCCCCGGAAGCCGCCACACCGGCCGCTGATCGGGCGCCTCGGCCAAGCGCAGCACCTCATCCGGCGCCTCCAGGAAGAAAGAGGATACCTTCAATCGGCCATGCGCGGCCCCGGCCGATTCGGGCAACGCAGGCCCCGGCCCCGACGGGACCACCGGTGCCGCTTCGCCAGCGGCGGAGAATCCAGCGGAAAGGCACAGGCCAAGGCCAAGAAGCCGGCGGAAAAAAAGACCGCGGAGGAAGCGTCGCATCACCCTCGATGACGGACTTGTAAGGTTTGAAGTTTCAGATCGGCGTCGATTTACGAAAAAACGCCCCGCAGAACTCAGAAATCGACCGAAACCGTCGACACCACGTGCCGCGGCTCCGTGTACCTCGTCCAAGTGTAGCTGTTGCCCGAGTCGGTGTCGTCGTTGAGCGCGTTGTTCACGTTCACCTGGAACGTCCAGCCGAGGCGCCCGATCTTCCGTCGGTAACTCACGAAGGGATTCACGACGATGAAGTCGGGGGTCGTGATCGCGGGAAGGGTGGCGACGCCGCCGAGCGCGGCACGCGGACGGCCGGCCGTCCAGCGCGCGGCGGTACCAACGGCGACGCCGCGTAGCCCACCCTGGGAAAAGGTATGGCGCACGACAAGGTTGGCGGTGCGGCGGATGTTCTTCGCGAGGTTGTTTTCCTGGCTCTCGAGGAAGTCCTGCGTGATCTGCGTCGCCAAGTCGGGGTCGAGTCCGCGGGCCCGGGCGGCATCCTGCGCCGCGGCCAGGAAGGGACGCACCAGCGGGAAGAACCGGGTGTTGATCACGCTATTGTACGAGTACGTCGCGCGCACCGTGAGGTTCCGCACCACGTTGCCCACGAGCTCGAACTCGACGCCGCTGGAGGTCTGGTCCCGGTAATCGCCGGTCGCCGGGATCACCGGCTGGCCCACGGACGGGCTCAGCAAATCGTTGAGTTCCGTGCGCGCACCCGCGCTGATCGCCACGGCCTGGTTCTCGGAACGGGTGGAAAACCACGTCACACTGCCGGCAAGCCGGCCGTCGACGGTGTGGAGGCGAAGGCTGTAATCCACGCCCTCACCCGTGCGCTGGGCGCGGGGGCGGTTCAGGAGGTCCGAGGAGTTGCTATCGGTGAACAGCGAGGACTCGAAATAGCCGGCACCGAGGCTCATCCACGGCAGCAGGCGCCACACGCCGCCGTAAGTCTGGTTGGTGCCATAGAGGCGGGAGAACCGGAAGACCGGCACGTCGGGATCCTCACCGGCCACGATGCGCGCCCCGCCGGAGCCAGTGAAGAAGGTCTCGCCGGTGACGGGGTCAGTGCCGTTCGCCGCGCTGCGGTTGCTGCGGAAATAGTCGCGACTGAGGCCGATGCTGCTGTGGAGGCGGCCGCCGAAGTAGCGGCCCACGGCCGAGAAGCTCGCCGAACCCAGCGTCTGGTCGAACCGGGAGCCGCCGGTTCGGTAGTACGCGAAACGGTCGCCGAGCGGAGTGATCCTCAGCTTCTCCTCCGCGTTGCCGTCCTCAAGGTAGTGGATCGTGACGACCTCGTTGCGGTTGAACGCCGGGCTCATGGCCGGGTTGGCCGCACGCCGCGCCGCGATCTCGCGCGGAGACAGGCTCCGGTTGTAGTCGTCCGACCCGTAAAGCTCGTGCCGGTAGGTGCCGTTGAGGATCATCCGCTGCGAGAAGTCGCCAAGCAGCGGTAGCCGCGCCCGCGCGTCGTAGACGGCCATCGCGCGCCAATTGTCGATGTCGTGGCGCTGGCGGTTGTAGGAGGGGATGTGGGTGACGAAGTATTTTTCGAAACGGGGATTGGGTATCGTGCCCGGGCCGTCGGGGTTGGGGATGACGCGGTTGACGTCGATGAAGACGGCGCGGGAGTTGGTCGCCTGCCAGCCATTCGACGCGTAGGTCTGCAGCCGCTTGGCGTCGTCGATCTGGTGATTGAGGCCCGCCAGCACGCTGAAGCGGTCTGAAAACGCGTGCTTCAGCTCGATCGTCCAAACGTCGTACACGGAGTCGTGGCGCAGGTTCGGGCCGCCCCAGTCCTCGTAGAGAGGGATGATCGAGTACGGAATCCGCACCGCGAGGATGCGCTCGGGATTCTGCGGATCGGTGCCGGTCGCGGCCGCCGCGTTGAGGTTCGCGAACGAGGTGCGGAACACCACGCCGCCCGCCGGACTCATGTCGAGGAGCCGACCGCCCATATCGAACCACGTGCGGAGGCCATTCGCGTTGACGACGATCTGGCGCATGCCGGGTCCGTTGGCCTGCACACCGGGGAGGTTCGGGTTGCCGTCGAGAGCATTGGTGCCGGTGCCGCGGCGGTACACCGAGACGTGGTCGTTCAACTGCAGGTGGCCGAGCCGGTTCACGGTGTCACCCCGCTCGTAGACCGCGTCGATCTGCGTGCGGCGGTGCGCGAAGGGCTCCCAGCGCAGCGCCCCCGCGAGGCCCGTGAGCGAGCGGTCCTTGCGCTGCGTCACGGTGTCGATCCGGCTCTCGACGGCGTTCAGGCGCACGGAGAGGCGGTCGGTCACCAGCGGCTGCGTGACGTCCAGCGAGGCGCGGCGCGTTCCATAGGTGTCGGTGCGGAACTGCGTGGAGCCGCGCCGCCGGAAGCCGGCCCGCTTGGTGCCGACGTTGATGATGCCGCCCGGATCGACGTCCCCGTACGCCAGTCCGCCGGCGCCCCGGTTGAACTCGATGCGCTCGGTGTTGTAGACGTCCTGCGGCATGAACCACTCGAAGCCGTCGCGCAGCTGGCGGATCGAGGCGAAGCCGCGGAAACTGATCTGATTGCCGCCGCGGTTGCCCACCGGGGAGCCGATCGTCCCCTGGTCGTTGTAGATGTTCTCCGCGCCCACCGCGAAATCCACCGCCCCGAAGTAGTCCGTGATCGCGAGGTCCTGCAGCAGGTCCTGCGTCATCACCGAGATCGAGTTCGGCAGGTTCTCCAGCCGCTCGTTGGTGCGCGTGGCGCTCACGGCGCTCGAGGCGAGGTAGCCGCGGTCGGAATCGACGTTCACCTCGAACGCCGAGAGCACGAGGGGAGCCGCCTCGGCGGGCGGCGGGGTCGCGGCCGGCCGCGGGGCGGGCTGCGCGCCCAGGACCGACGGAAGCACGACGGGAAGGGCGAGGAAGGCCGCCGCGAGGCGCGACGAAAGGGACAGCTTCATGGGGATGGGATGGGGCGCAGGGCTCGACGCTCCCGCAGGCGGAGGGTTACGACGACGCGCTCGTTCGATACCTCCCGCGCACGGACGACACAAAACCTTTGTCCACCTGACGCGTCAGTCAGTCCCGCCATGCGAACCCAATGGGAACGCTCCCAGTTCAAGCGCGACGCGGAGACGCGCGCCGCCGAGGCGCGGGCCCGCGGCGAGGACCCGCGCACCGCGCTCGAACCGTTCTTCCAGCGGGAAATGGCGGCCCATCCCGACGAGGAGGATCTGCTCCTGGAACTCTGGGACCAACTCACGGGGCGTCAGGTGATCTGACGTGTCAGGGTTCAGGACTTCCGTGGAGGCGCCGAAACTCCCGCCGCGCCCCGCCGTCTTGCCCGCCATGCCCCCCAGCCACCGCGGCCTCCCGGCCCTGCTGATCGCGGTCCTCGCGTGCACGCCGGCCTACGCCGCCAGGCCGAAGGAGGGACCCGAGGTGCTCGTCGTGTCCGACGTGCTCGACCCCGCCGCGCCGGCCCTGCGGCCGACGAAGGAAAAACCCGTCTACTACATCATCCTCGGCGGCTCGGAGCGTACGCTGGGCGATCCCATCGCCGGCGAGAAGATGCCCGACCCGGCGGTCCTGAAGTACGAGATCGCCCGCGCCCTCCACTCGCAGGGATTCCTCCTGACCAAGGTCGGGGGCCCGCGCCCCCACCTCGCGATCCTCTACACCTACGGCACCGCCAACCTCTCCGGCGTCGACCTGCAGGACACCGACCCCTCCTCAGGCGAGACCACGACCTCGACGGTCCTCTTCAACCAGCGCGAGATCGCCGCCCTCGTGGGTGCGCTCAAGGCCGACCGCCGGATGCTGATGCCCGCCGAAGCCGACCGCATCAACCAGGCCGCCCGCGACGATCGCTATTACCTCCTGATCGCCGCGTTCGACGTCGACGCCCTCGCCCGCAAGGAGCGGAAGATCGTCTGGCGAACGCGCATCTCGGTCGACTCCCGGCGCCGCACGCTCCCGGAGGAAGTACGCGTGATGCTGACGAGCGCGGCTCCCTTCTTCGCGACCGAGACCGACCTGCCCCGGTTCATCGAGGACGCCGACCGCCGCAAGGCCGAGGTGCTGATCGGCACGCCCACCGTGGTCGGCGACGGCGCGCCCCCCACCACGCCGCCCTCCGCCGCGAAGCCCGACCAGCGCTAGGTGTCCGTCAGGTTGCCGTCCGCATCGAACGCCGGCTCGCGCCCCTCGCCCGCGAAAGCCAGGCCGGGCCGCGAGGCCACATCGCCCCAGAGCGCCTCGGAAACGTCCATCTCCGCGACCGAAAGCGTATCGGCCACGCGCACGATGCGCGGCTCCGCGCCGGGCGGCAACGCGAGAGTGGCCAACGCCTGCGCGAGCAATTCACGGTCGTTGGCGAACGCGATGGGCAGCTTGGCGCATTGCGGCGTGAGCGCGGTGAGCGCGTTGACCGCGGTCGCGCGGCGATCGACCGCGCGGATCAGCCGCTCGGTGGTGAAGTCGGCCAGGCCGATGCCGATCGCGTTGCCGCGGGTGCCCGGCGTGAGGCCGAGCACGGCGATGCGGCGGATGAACGGTGAAGGCCGGCCCTCGCGCACCAGCGATGAGGAATAGCCGTGCACCCAGCGGCCGGTGACGTTCGGGTCCATCCCCACGCCGCTCACGTCCTTGCCGATGCGGTCCACGATGAGCAGGTCGATCTCATCGAACGGCAACGACGGCATGAGGGCGCGCGCCTCGGCGAGCAGCGCCGGTTCGCGGGCCTCGAATTCGGAGGCGATGACGGCCTCGATCCGCGCCGTGCGGTGGCGCTGGTCCTCGATCACGGCGAGCCCGCCGAGGAGCGGCGTCCCGCCCGTGATCACCCGTGCGATCCCGCGGATCGCCTCCTCGTAACCGATCCGCATCGCGGCACCGTGCATCGCCGTGGCGCCATCCCGCTTGCCGAGCCCGATGACCGCCATCTTCAGCAGACCGCTGCCCACGCTCACGCTGCGGAAATCCGTGTGCGGCTTCACGCGGTTGAGCAGCAGGATGCCGTCGGCCGCGAGCGCCTCGACCGAGCAGTGCACCGGCACGCCCTCGGCGGACGTGCCGATCCGCCGCGTCTCGAGCGAGGCCCGGATCGATACACCGAGCGCCTCCTCGGTGACGCCATAGCCGGCCAAGATCGCCTTCTGCCCCTCGGGCGTCGCGCCGCCGTGGCTGCCCATCGTCGGGATGAGGAAAGGCTGGGCACCCGCTTCCCGCAGGAAGCCGACCAATGCGCCCACCATGTCAGCCAGACCCGCTATCCCGCGGCTGCCGACCCCCACCGCGATGCGCGCGCCCGGCCGGATCCGCGCGCGGAAAGCCCCGCAGGCCGCGGCCACGGCCGCGCGCACGTCCAGCGACTCACGCTCCGGATAGCACTGGACCACGCGACGCAGGCGGGGAAGGGGCGTCATGCGTCCATCGCGCCGCAGGCGCCCCGAAGTGGCAAGCCCGCGGGGTTGACGGAGGCCGCGGGCGGGTTGACATTCTGGCACCGCCGACGGACCCGCATGCCGCTTCCCCACCCCGCCGCCTCCCTGCTGCTCGCCGCGCTCATGGCCTCATCCGCCTTCGCGGCGGAGACGCTCACCTTCAACGAGCACATCCGGCCGATCCTTTCGCAGAACTGCTTCGCGTGCCACGGCACCGACGCCGCCCACCGCAAGGCCGGGCTGCGGCTCGACGAGCCGGAGTCCGCCTACGCCGAGCGCAAGGGCGTGCGCGCCATCGTGCCGGGCAACGTGGAGGCCTCCGAGCTCTGGCAGCGCATCATCAGCCGGCACGAGGACGAGGTGATGCCGCCGCCCGACTCCCACAAGGAACCGCTCTCCGCCGCCCAGCGCGCGCTGATCAGGCGCTGGATCGAGCAAGGCGCCGTTTACCAACGCCACTGGGCCTGGGAGCCCGTGGCCCGTCCGGAGCTGCCGCCCGCGACCGCCGGGCTGACCCACCCCGTCGACCGTTTCATCTCCGAGAGACTCTCTCCCCATCGGCTAACACTCTCACCGGAGGCCACCCGGGAGGCCCTCATCCGCCGCGTCACGCTCGACCTTACCGGCCTGCCGCCCACGCCCGCCGAGGTGGACGCGTTCGCGGCCGACCGCGCCCCCGACGCCTACGAGCGGCTCGTCGATCGCCTGCTCGCCTCCCCCCGCTTCGGCGAGAACCTCGCCCGCCACTGGCTCGACGCCGTGCGCTACGCCGACACCCACGGTCTTCACCTCGACAACGTCCGCACGATCTGGCCCTACCGCGATTGGGTCGTATCGGCCTTCAACCGCAACCTGCCCTTCGACCAGTTCACGGTTGAGCAGCTCGCCGGCGACCTGCTGCCCAACCCGCGCATCGACCAGCTCGTCGCCACGGGCTACAACCGCAACATCCTCTCCACGTCGGAGGGCGGCGCGATCGAGGAGGAGGCCGAGGCCCGCAACACCGCCGACCGCGTCGACACCACCGCAGCGGTCTGGCTCGGCCTCACCGCGAGCTGCGCCTCGTGCCACGACCACAAGTTCGATCCCTTCACGACCAAGGACTACTACTCCCTCGGAGCCTTCTTCAAGGGGCTGGCCGACCGCTGCTGGGACGGCAACGTGCGCATCTCCGCGCCGATCGCGATCATTGCGCCCGACGCCGAGAAGCAGCGCCGCGTCGATCAGGTCGTGGCGGAGTCGGCCCGGCTCGAGGCCGCGGTGCGCACCCGTTCGGCCGAGTTGGAGGCGCAGGGCCGCAAGGTCACCAAGCCGGGCAAAGACCCCGTTTCCTACGAGGTCGTCTGGGCCGAGGATTCAGACCTTCCCACGCCCGAGACCGTATTCGCCCCGCCGCCTGCGGGCGTGTGGCGCGAGGGCCCGGGCGTGCCCGTCGCGGGCGGCCGCCGCGCCCTGCGGCTCGAGGGAGATGCGGAACGGCCGTTCACCTTCACGGCCGGCGACGTCACGCTCATCGTGCGCAACGAGGCGACCGCATTCGTCCATTACCACGGCGACCCCGCGCGCCCGCCGCGCGCGGTGAGCCTCGAGTTCATCAGCGAGGAGAAGACCCGCCGCATGATCTGGGGCGACCCCGCGGCCTTCGGCGCCGATGAGGCGAAGGATGCCTTCCACGCGGGTCCGCTCCCGGCACCCGGCGCCTACGCGCGACTCGAGCTCCCGGCCTGCGATTCGGGCGTCCGCGAGGGCAAGGCCTACACCGGCGTGCGCGTCGCCCAGCGCGGCGGCTCCGCCTGGTGGGATCGCGCCGGCACCGCGTGCATGACGTCGAACCCGGCGGCCGATCCGCTGCTGTCGAAGGACGCGTGGGTGAACAGCCTGCGCACCGGCGCGCGCGCCTTCTCCACGCTCACCCTGCGGCACGACATCAACTTTCTCGTCGGCCTCTCCGGCACCCAGCAGGTGAACGAGGAGAAGCGGAAACTCGAGGAGTTCTACCGCGACTACATCTACGGGCCCCTCCGCGCGGAACTGGAGCCCGAGGTGCATGCGGCCCGCCGCCTGATGGCCGAGCAGGTCCGCTACGAACAGACCTACGCGGTCTCGCCGATCTCGCGCGAACGGGACGAACCCCTGCCCGCGCACATCCTGGTGCGCGGCCAGTACGACAAGCCCGGCGAAAAGGTCTCTGCGGCCACGCCGTCGTTCCTGCCGCCGCTCAAACCGCGTGGGACTCGCCCCGACCGCCTCGACCTCGCCCGCTGGATGACGGATCCCGGCCACCCGTTGACCGCACGCGTCGCGGCCAATCGTCTCTGGCAGCAGTTCTTCGGCGCCGGCCTTGTTCGCACCCCGGGAGACTTCGGCGCGCAGGGCGAGCCGCCCACCCACCCGCGCCTCCTCGATTGGCTCGCCTCGGAGTACGTGCGCACGGGTTGGGACACCAAGGGCTTCATCCGCCTCCTCCTCACCTCGCGGACGTACCGGCAGGACTCCCGCGTGACGCCCGCCCTGCTTGAGCTCGATCCGGAGAACCGCCTGCTCGCGCGCGCCCCGCGGCTGCGCCTCGACGCCGAGGTGCTGCGCGACCAGGCGCTGGCCCTCGGCGGCCTGCTCGTGCCCGACATCGGCGGCGCGCCGGTGCGCCCCTATCAGCCGGTGAACATCTGGGAGCCGGTCGCATTCGGCGGCAGCAACACCAAGAATTATGTCCAGGAGAAGGGCGCGGCCCTTTACCGCCGCAGCCTCTACACCTTCTGGAAGCGCACGGCGCCCGCGCCGTCGATGAGCACGTTCGACGCGCCCTCCCGTGAGAACTTCTGCATGGTGCGCCCGCGCTCCAACACGCCGCTGCAGGCCCTTGCCCTGATGAACGACGTGCAGCACTTCGAGGCCGCCCGCGCCTTCGCCGAGCGCCTGCTGCTGCCGACGATGACCGACGCGGACCGCCTTGGCCAAGCCTTCCGATCCGTGACCGCCCGCGCGCCCGACGAGACGGAGCTCCGGCTGCTCTCGAGCGCGCTCGCGACCCACCGGGGCCGTTTCAGCCGCGATCCGGAGGCCGCGCAGCGCGTGCTCACCAACGGCGAGTCCAAGCCCTCGGACCGCATTCCCGCGCCCGAGTTCGCCGCGTGGACGATGGTCGCGAACCTCGTGCTGAACCTCGACGAGACGGTGAACCGCAACTGAACCGGCCATGAATCCCGCCTTCGAGTTCCTGCGTCAACAGACGCGCCGCCAGTTCTTCAACGGCGCCGGCCTCGCCCTCGGCGGGGTCGCCCTCGGCCTGCTCGGGCGCCGCGCCAACGCGGCCCCGCCGGGAGGAAATCCGCTCGACGCCCGCGTCCACCCGCCGCTCGCCGGATACCCGCACTTCGCGCCGAAGGCGAAAAGGATCATCTACCTCCACATGAACGGCGGGCCCTCGCAGCTCGACACGTTCGACTACAAGCCCGCCCTCGAGAAGCACTACGACCAGGAGCTGCCCGACTCGATCCGGCAGGGTCAGCGCATCACCACGATGACGAGCGGCCAGAGCCGCTTCCCCGTCGCGCCGTCGATGTTCAAGTTCGCCCAGCACGGCCGGAGCGGCGCCTGGGTGAGCGAGCTGCTGCCGTGGACGGCCAAGGTCGTCGACGACATCGCGATCGTCCGCAGCGTCCACACCAACGCGATCAACCACGATCCCGCGTGCACGTTCCTGATGACGGGCAGCGAGATCCCGGGACGAGCCAGCCTGGGCTCGTGGCTGTCGTACGGGCTCGGCAGCGAGAACAACGACCTCCCGGCCTTCGTGGTGCTCACCCCGCGGTTCTCGCCCAAGGTCGCGGCGCAGGCCCTCTTCACCCGCATGTGGAGCAGCGGTTTCCTGCCGACGCGCCACACCGGCGTCGCCCTCCGCGCGCAGGGCGACCCCGTCCTCTTCCTCGACAATCCCGCGGGCGTCGACGCCGGCACCCGCCGCGCGATGCTCGACGCCCTCGCCGGGCTCAATCAGCGCAACCACCAGCGCCACGGGGATCCCGAGACCCTCACCCGCATCGCCCAGTACGAGATGGCGTTCCGCATGCAGGCGAGCGTGCCGGAACTCACCGACATCAGCGGCGAGACCGAGGAGACCCTCGACCTGTACGGGCCGGGCGTGAAGGAGCCCGGCACCTTCGCCGCCAGCTGCCTGCTCGCGCGCCGCCTCGTGGAGCGCAACGTGCGCGTCGTCCAGATCAACCACCGCGGCTGGGACCAACACGGCACGCTCCCCGAGCACCTGCGCATCCAGTGCCTTGATACCGACCACGCCTGCTACGGCCTCATCGCCGACCTGAAGCGGCGCGGCCTGCTCGACGACACGCTTGTCATCTGGGCCGGGGAGTTCGGTCGTACCGTCTACAGCCAGGGCACCCTCACGCGGACGAACTACGGGCGCGACCACCACCCGCGCTGCTTCACGGTCTGGCTGGCCGGCGGCGGGGTCAGGGGCGGCCTGGTCTACGGGGAGACCGACGACTTCTCCTACAACATCACGCGCGATCCCGTGAACCTCCACGATCTGAACGCCACGATCCTCCACTGCCTCGGGATCGACCACCTGAAGTTCAGCTACCGTTCGCAGGGCCTCGACATGCGGCTCACCGGCGTGGAACCGGCCAAGGTCGTCACCGGCATCCTCGCCTGAGCGCGGCGGCCGGCCGCGGGACGGCGCCGCCGCCGGTCTTGCCCTCCGTTTTCCCGCCGCCATCGTCGTTCCCGACGCGTCCTCCGCGGCGCGCAAACCTCAACCTCAACCTCCAGACCGCCCCATGCGCTTCGGCATCAACTCGTTCCTCTTCACGTCGCCCTTCACCACCAAGAGCACGTCCCTCTTCCCCATGTTCCGGAAGTGGGGCTTCGACACCGTCGAGATTCCGATCGAGGACCCGTCGCACATCGACCCGGCCAAGGTGAAGGCCGCGGCCGACAAGGCCGGCATCGCCATCGGCTCCGTCTGCGCGTGCATGGGACCCGGCCGCGATTTCCGCGGCAGCAAGGCCGACCAGGCCGCCGCCATGGCCTACTGCAAGGCCCTCATCGACCAGGCCGTGATCCTCGGCTGCCCTTCGCTGATCGGGCCCGTGTACTCGGTCGTGGGCAAGGCCGACGCCGTCGAGCCGAAGCAGCAGAAGGTCGAGTGGGCGCTGGTCGTGAAGAACCTCAAGGTCCTTGCCGCCTACGCCGCCAAGAAGGGCGTCACCATCTGCGTCGAGCCGCTCAACCGCTTCGAGACCGACTTCCTAAACACCTGCGACCAAGGCCTGCGCCTCATCAAGGCCGTCGGTTCCCCGGCGCTGAAGCTGCACCTCGACACGTTCCACATGAACATCGAGGAGAAGGACCAGGCCGCCGCCATCCGGAAGGCCGGCAAGCTCCTCGGCCACTTCCACGCCTGCGGCAGCGACCGTGGCACCCCCGGCGGCGACCACATCGCGTGGCCTTCCATCGTGAAGGCCCTGAAGTCCGTCGGCTACAAGGGCGACGTGGTCATCGAGTCCTTCACCACCGACGTGAAGGTCATCGCGCGTGCCGCCGCCATCTGGCGCACGATTGAACCGCGCCGGAACGACATCGCCGTCAAGGGACTCAAGTTCCTGCGGCGGTCCTTCCGCTGAATCCCCGCCCCGCGCCCTCCACGGCGCGGGGTTTTTTGTTTCCACCCCAGGCAATCCGCATGACCGCCCTGCCCCGCCGCGCCTTCCTCCGCCGCACCGCGCTCGCCGGCCCCGCCCTCGCCTTCCCGGCCGTCCTCCGCGCCGCCGCACCCAACCGTAAGGTCCAGATCGCCGCCATCGGTCTCACCGGCCAGGGCTACACCGACCTCCAGAACCTGAGCCGCCACCCGGAGGTGAGGTTCGTCGGCTTCTGCGACGTCGACCAGACGCACTTCGCCAAGGTCGACGCCGAGTTCCCGGGCGTGCCGCACTTCAGCGACTTCCGCGACATGCTCGCGCGGCTTGGCGATCAGGTCGACGCCGTCTGCGTCGCCATCCCCGACCACATGCACGCCCTCGCCGCCATCGAGGCCATGCGGCGCGGCAAGCACGTGTACTGCGAGAAGCCCCTCGCCCACACCGTCTGGGAATGCCGCCAGATGGCGCGCTGGGCCGAGCGCGCCGGCGTCATCACGCAGATGGGCAACCACGCGCATTCATCCGTCGAGTACCGTCTCGCCACTCGCCTCGTGCACGAGGGCGTCATCGGACGCGTCAAGGAGGTCATCTCGTGGCTCCCTTACACCGGCAACGAGCGTACCCGCCGCCTCGAGCCACCGCCACCCGCCGCCGTGCCCGCCGGGCTCGACTGGGACCGCTGGCTCGGCGGCGCCCCGTCACGGCCCTACGCCCCGGGCGTCTACCATCCCTTCGCGTGGCGCGATTGGCAGGACTTCGGCGGCGGCGCCGCCCTGGGCGATTTCGGCTGCCACCTCCTCGACCCCGTCTTCACCTGCCTCGAGCTGAAGGCGCCCATCTCCGTCACGGCCGACAACAGCGGCGTCGGCCGGCAGGTCTGGCCCACGATGCAGACGATCACCTACGTCTTCCCCGGGAACACCCGCATCGCCGGCCCCACGCTGAAGGTGACCTGGATGGACGGCGGCCAGCAACCCGACCGCAAGCTCGCCCAGCTCCCACCCGGCGCCGAGCTGCCCAAGATGGGCTCCCTGTTCATCGGCGAGAAGGGCAATATGGTCCTGCCGCACGTCGGTGGTCCGCGCCTCTACCCGGCCGAAACCTTCACCGGCTTCCGCTACCCGAAGGACATCCGCGGCCTCAACCACCAGCAAAGCTGGGTCGACGCCATCATCGCCAACCGCCCGACCAGCGACTCGTTCGCCTACGCCGCCCTCCTCACCGAGACCGTGCAGCTCGGCAATGTGGCCACCCGCGTCTGCCAGCCCCCCGTCCCGCGCCGCGGCGCCAACGTCGCCACCGCCCGCGACGTCAACCGGTTGGACTGGGACTCGGCCGCCTTCCGCATCACGAACCACCCGGCCGCCCACGCGCTCCTCACCAAGCCCTACCGTCCAGGCTGGGAAGTTCCCGCCGCCTGAGCGCCGCGGACGTCATTTCGTAGTCTCGCGTCTGATACAGGGGCGATTCCGTCCATCGGTCGCCCGACCGATGGGGCGGAGGCCGACGGCCGTTGACCTGACGTCGGAGCAATTCGACAAAAGGATGCCGATGCGTCCCCTCATGATTCCGTCCAGCGCCCCCGCCGTCGCCGCCAGCCGCACCCCCGTGCGCCGTGACGCGACCAAGCTGCCGCCGGGCCGTCGGCATGGGCCGCCCTTCAACATCCTCGCGCTCGACGACGAGCCCGACTACGTGGACGTGCTCCGCGAGGCGCTCGCGCCCGACGGCGCAACCGTGGTCGACACCAATGACGGTGAGGAGGCGGTCCGCCGCGTGGCCGACGGCGGCGTGGAGATGGTACTGCTGGACGACCCGATGCCCCGCGTGGACGGTTTCGCCACCTGCCGACGCCTGCGGCAGCTGCCCAACGGTCGCTCCCTGCCCATCTTCCTGCTCACCGCGGACGAAGACGAGAACCGGAGATCACGCGCCTTCGCGTGCGGAGCCAGCGACTGCCTGCACAAGATCGCCGCACTACCGGAGCTGCTCGCCAAGATCCGCGTCTACCGTGAGATCACGTTGCTGCAGCGCCAGCTGGCGGAGGAAAACCGCCGGCTGCGTCAGGAGATCGAGGTCCGGGGCGACCTTGAGCGAGTGCTCGTCAGCTCCCTCGACCGTGCCCTCCTGCTCGTCAACGCGCGGGGCGAGATCCTCTTCCAGACCCAACTCGCCACAACGCTGCTCTTCAAGCACCTGCCGGGACACGTCCGCGGGATCCTCCCCACCGATGAAGAGATGGCGCGTACTCCCCTGCGCCTGCGTCATTTTCAAGACCGCGAGGGCACGCCCGATATTCGGGTGATTTTCATCGAGGAACAGCGTCCCGAGCCCGGCCCGCGCGACCTGATCCCGCTCGGCCTCACGCCACGCGAGGCCGAGGTGCTGTTCTGGATCAGCCAAGGGAAGACCAACCCGGAGATCGCGCTCATCATCGGCGCGGCGCGCCGCACCGTCGCCACGCACGTCGAGCACCTGCTCGCGAAGCTCGAGGTCGAGAATCGCGCCTGCGCCGCCCTCATGGCCGTCGAACGCCTCCGCCCCAGCGCCGCCGCCTGAGCCGCGGCCGGCCAGCGCCAACGCCTCCTACAGCTCCATTTCCGCGAGGACGCGGAAGTAGATCCAGTGCCCGAAATCGGAAGGATGGTTGATGTTGTTCGCGAGGAGGTCCTCCGGCCGCTTCCGGCCGGCCAAAACCTGCCAGTTGCGAAAGACGTCCGCGTACGCGCAGCCGGCCGCCACCGCCGCCCGGGCCGTCGCGCCGGCGTAGGCCTCCATTCGCCCCGAGCCGTGGATCCAGCGGGGATTCGGTGGGAAGGCGGACAGGAGCACGATTTCGGCGGACGTCGCGACGCGGATCCGGGCGATGATCTCGCCGAGCTGCCGCTCAAACACATCCGGCGCCACGCCGCGTCGGTTGTGGTCGTTCATGCCGAAGGCCACGAGGACAAGATCAGGGGAAGCCTCCAGGACCTTGGCCCGGAGACGCTCCAGACCACGTGTCGTGGTGTCGCCGCCCGTGGCGGCGTCGACCGCGGTGATCGCGGCCCGGGGATATTTTACCTGCAGCGCCTCGGCCCAACGGCGCCAATAAACGTTTTCCGGGGCTGAGACGTCGGCCCCCGCGGTGATGCTGTCGCCGAAGGCGATGATCCGGAACGGGCCGCCGGCGGCGAGCCGGGTCCGTGACCGGGCCAAAAGATGGCTCTGCGGCGGCTGCACGGGCCAACGCGGCGGCGTCGCCGGCACATAGTCGGCGTAGGCGAGGAAAGGGCGGTTGCCGAACCCCGGGTGCCGCGTGTGGTCGAATTCCTCGAGGCCGTGGAGGACGTTGGTCCGGAAATCGGGCAGCCGCGATCCCGGCAAGCGCCGCACCGTGCCGGCGGCGCGGTCGAGAGCGAAGTCCTTCCCTTCCACGTAGGCGACACCACCCGGCGCAACGGCGCCGCGCAGCACGAACGGGGCGTCACCGGCGGGCGGGAAAGCCAGCGGCGAGGGCAGCTCGCCGATGAAGACCAGCGACTCGCCGGAGATGCGCGTGAGGCGGGGAGCAGACGGTGCGATGCAGCCCGTGAGAATGACGCCAAGACAGGCCGCGAACACGGCCCGGGCTAGGATCAACCGCGCCGACCTCAAGCGGCGGTCTCCTGCGGGACCGCGGCCGGCGCCCCGCCCCGCAGGCGCAGGCGGGCCCGATCAAGCCACAGGTAGACCACGGGGACGGTGTACAGCGTGAGGAACTGGCTCACCGTGAGGCCGCCGACGATCGCGAGGCCGAGGGGACGCCGCATTTCCACGCCCTCACCCGAGGCCAGCACGAGCGGCAAGGCGCCCAGCAGCGCGGCGAAATTGGTCATCAGGATGGGCCGCAGCCGGAGCTTTGCCGCCTCGAAGATGGCCTCGCGGGGCGCGAGGCCCTGGTGGCGCTGGGCGAGCAGGGCAAAGTCGATCATCAGGATGGCGTTCTTCATCACGATGCCGACGAGCAGGAAGAGTCCGAGCAGGGCGATCAGGGAGAATTCCGTCCCGGTGAGGCGCAGCGCGAGCAAGGCGCCCAGCCCCGCAGACGGCAGGGTCGACAGGATGGTGAGCGGGTGGAGCAGGCTTTCGTAGAGGACACCCAGCACGAGGTACACCGCAACGAGCACCCCGAGGAGCAGCAAGGGCTGCGTCTGGATCGCCCGCTGGAAGTTCTGCGCCGACCCGCCCATGCGGACCTGGATGTCGGACGGCAGCATGATCCCCGCGAGCGCCCGGTCGATGCCGGCCAGGGCGTCCTCGATCACGACGCCCTCCGCGAGGGAGAAGCCGATGTTCTCGGCGGCGAACTGGCTGCGGTGCCGAACCCGGTCATCCACCTGCGAGAAGTCGTAGCGGGCGAACGCCGAAAGCGGAACCCGCACGCCGTTGGCGCCGACGACCTCGACCTTGTCGAGCACCGTGGGGTCCGCCGTGTACTGCGGCTCGAGCTCCATCACGACGCGGTACTGGTTGAGGCGGTCGTAGAGCGTCGCGATCTGCCGCTGGCTGAAGGAATTATTCAGGACCGAGGAGACCGTCTGCATGTCGACGCCGAGCCGGCGGGCGGCCTCGCGGTCGATCTTGAGCGACACCCGCGCCGTGCCGCCCTCCGAAGGCGCCTCCAGATCGGTGATCTCGCCCACCTCGCGCAACGCGGCGCTGATCCGCGGCATCCAGGTGCGCAGCAGGCCGAGGTCGCTCGACATGAAGGTGAGGTCGTAGGAGCTGCCGTCCGACATTCGCGGCGGGTCGATGTCCTGCGCCCCGTAGAGGTAGAGCATCCCACCCGAGACCTGCGGGGCGGTGAAGCGCAGGCGGTTGACCACGTCGTTGGCGGAGACCTTGCGTTCCGCGAGCGGCTTGAGGCGGACGGTCATGCGGGCGTTGCTGATGCCCGAGGTGCCGCCGGCGTAGCCGATCACGTCCTGCACGGCGGGATCCGCCAGGATGTGCTTCCGGTAGATCTCGATCTTCGGTCGCATCATCTCGAACGAGAAGGCGTCGTCGCCGCGGGCGAAACCGAAGAGCGTGCCGGTATCCTGCGCGGGGAGGAATCCCTTGGGGATGCGCACGTAGAGGGTGACCGTGACGGCGATCGTGCCGAGCAGGACGATCAGCATCAGCGTGGCGTTCCGCAGCACCCAACCGAGCGAACGCGCGTAGGCGTCGCGGACACGCCCGAAGATCCCGGCGGAGGCATGGGCGGCGGGCGCCTCGGCATCGCGGCGGCGCAGCCAGCGGGCGCAGAGGGCGGGCGTGAGCGTGAGCGAGACGGCCAGCGAGACCAGCATCGCGGCGGCGAGGGTGATGGAGAACTCCCGGAACAGCTTCTCGACGAGGCCGCCCATGAAGAGGATGGAGACGAAGACGGCGACGAGGGAGAGCGTCATCGCCAGCAGGGTGAAGCCGACCTCGCCGGAGCCGCGGATGGCCGCGCGGTACGGGGAGAGCCCGCGCTCGATGTGGCGGGTGATGTTCTCGAGGACGACGATCGCGTCGTCGACCACCAGGCCAGCGGCGACGATGAGCGCCATCAGCGAGAGGTTGTTCAGGGAGAAACCGTAGAGGTACATGATCCCGAAGGAGCCGATCACCGAGACGGGGATGGCGAGGCACGGGATGAGCGCGGCGCGGGCGTTGCCGAGGAAGAGGAACACGACGAGCATCACCAGCCCGGCGGCGATGAGGAGCGTGCGCTGCGATTCCCGCAGCGTGGCGCGGATGCCCGGGGAGCGGTCCATCACGACGGCGAGGTCGGAGTCGGCCGGCAGGAGCGCGCGCAGGGCCGGCAGCTGGGCGTTGATCGCGTCGATGGTCTCGATGATGTTCGCGCCCGGCTGGCGGCTGATGTTGAGCAGCACCGCCGGGCGGTCGTTATGGAAGCCCACGCTGTAGCGGTCCTCGACCGAATCGGTGACCTTGGCGACGTCCCCGAGCCGCACCGGGGCACCATCGCGGTAACGGATGACGAGACCGAGGTACTCCTCCGCGCGACGGAGCTGGCTGCTGATGTGCAGCTCCCACTGGCGGTCGCCGTCGCCGATCACACCGCGCGGCCGCAGCGAGTTGGTACTCGCGATCGCACGCCGCACCTCGTCGAGCGCGATGCCGTAGTGGGACAGCGCGTGCGGGTTGAGTTGCACGCGGACGGCCGGGAGCGAGCTGCCGCCGGCGGAGACCTCCCCCACCCCGTTGATCTGGGCGATCTTCTGGGCGAGGATCGTGACCGCGAAGTCGTACAGTTTCCCCGGCGCGAGGTTGGGCGAACTGAGGGCGAGCGCCATGATGGGCGCCTGGGCGGGGTTGGACTTCCGGAAGGTCGGGTTGCCCGGCATGCCGGCGGGCAGGTCGCCCCGCGCGGCGTTGATGGCGGCCTGCACGTCGCGGGCGGCCTCGTCGATCCGGCGGTCGAGCGCGAACTCGAGCGTGACGCTGGTCGCGCCCTGGCGGCTGTCGGAATAGATGCCCGTCACGCCGGCGATGCTCCCGAGGGCGCGCTCGAGCGGCGCGGCGACGTTGGCCGCCATCGTCTCCGGGCTGGCGCCGGGCAGGGACGCACTGACGCGGATGGTGGGAAAGTCGACCTGCGGCAGCGGCGACACCGGCAGGAGCCCGTAGGCGAGCGCGCCCACCAGGACCAAGCCGATCGCCACCAGGCTGCTGGCGACCGGCCGGCGGACGAACGGTCGGGACAGATTCATGCCTTGACGGCGCCACGGGCCGGGGCCGCGGCGGAAGTAGCGGCGCGACGGGCGCGGACCCGCGCGGCCAGCCGGTCGAAGAACAGGTAGACGACCGGCGTGGTGAAGAGCGTGAGGACCTGACTGGCGAGGAGGCCTCCGACCATCACGATGCCGAGGGGCTGGCGGAGTTCCGCCCCGGAGCCCGTGGAAAGCATCAGCGGCACGGCGCCGAAGAGGGCGGCTAGCGTCGTCATCAGGATGGG
>JACCEC010397907.1_pt1 | contig 31289 bp, 23 predicted proteins | sample 7450121 | NCBI WGS metagenome assembly JACCEC01 (sample SAMN15323455, study PRJNA562643) | freshwater metagenome | isolation source: river surface water | place: USA:Blue River Watershed | collected 2017-08-18 | reverse complement strand
TAGCGGTAGAAGCGCTCGATGTCGTTGCCCTTGAAGGTGGAGCCGTCGCCCCAGATGTTCACATCGTCTTCCTTCATCGCCGACACCAGCATGGTGCCGGTCACGGCGCGGCCCAAGGGCGTGGTGTTGAAATAGGTGACGCCCGCCGTTGTGATGTGGAAGGCGCCGGCCTGCAAGGCGGCGATGCCCTCGTGTGCGAGTTGCGCCCGGCAGTCGATCAGGCGTGCCAGCTCTGCCCCGTATTCCATGGCCTTGCGCGGAATCGCCTCGTAGTCGGGCTCATCGGGCTGGCCGAGGTTGGCGGTGTAGGCGTAGGGAAGGGCGCCCTTGAGCTTCATCCAATGCAGCGCAGCGGAGGTGTCCAGGCCGCCGGAGAACGCAATGCCGACTTTCTGACCGGCGGGAATCGACTGGAGAATGGTGCTCATGGGGGGCGTCAGCTGCTGGGTGGGTCGGGTGCGGTGTAAACCCTGTATTGTCGCCTGAGCCGGCGCGGGTACACCTACGCCCATGAACGCAAGCCCTGCACCCCGTCACCACGCCTTCTGGCCCGCACGTCTGACGAAGACGGTGACCATTCCCGACGTGACCCTGTTCCACAACCTGCAGGTCACCGCCGCGCGCTATCCCGGCAAGGATGCAGCTGTTTTCCTGGGGCAGGCGATCACCTACGGCGCGTTGCACCGGCAGGCACTGGCACTCGGCGGCTGGCTCGTGGCTCACGGCGTGCAGCCGGGTGACCGCGTGGCCTTGTTCATGCAGAACTGCCCGCAGTTTCTGGTGGCCTTCTATGCGGTGCAGGCTGCCGGGGGCGTGGTGGTGCCGGTCAATCCCATGAACCGTGCCGATGAGTTCGGACACTACATCACCGACCCTGAGACCCGGGTGGTGATCTGCGCCGCAGACCTGCTGGCCGTGGTGCAGCAGGCCCAGCAGGCGCTGGAGCCCACGCAGCGTGCGGCTCACGTGCTGGTCGTGCGCTATGCCGATGCCTTGCCGGCGCAGCGGCCCGACCCTCTGGGCGTGCCCGAAGCGCTTTGGGCGGCCGTGACCGTGGCGCCGCCGGAGGTGTCCGGCGTGCCGGGCGTGCAGGTTTCAAGTTGGTCCGATGGGTTGGCGCATCCGCCGCTGGCCCAGCCGGTGGCAAGGCATCCGGACGACCTGGCGCTATTGCCTTACACCTCCGGCACCACAGGCCTTCCAAAGGGCTGCATGCATACCCACCGCACCCTGATGGCCAATGTGGTGGGCAGCTTTGTGCACACCAGCCAGGACACCGTGTCCTTGGCGGTGGTGCCCATGTTCCACATCACCGGCATGCTGTACGGCGTGCTCATGCCCATCTACACGGGGGCCACGCTGGTGGTGATGCCGCGATGGGACCGCGAACTCGCCGGGCGGCTCATCTCCCTCCACAAGGTGACGGTGTGGGTCTGCATTCCCACCATGATCATCGATCTATTCGGCAGCCCGAACTATCGGCAGTTCGACTTGTCCAGCCTGATGGTGCTGGCCGGCGGTGGCGCGGCGATGCCGCAGGCGGTGGCGCAGCGCCTGCTTGATGAGTTCAACCTGAAGTTCGCCGAGGGCTATGGGCTGACCGAGACCGCCGCACCGAGCCACTCGAACCCGCCGGATCGGCCCAAGCTCCAGTGCCTGGGCATCCCCATCTTCGGTGTCGACTCACGCATCATCGACCCCCAAACGCTTGAGGAACTTCCGCAGGGTGAGTCTGGCGAGATCGTCACGCATGGACCGATGGTGTTCAAAGGGTATTGGAAGCACACCGAGGCCACCGAGAAGGCCTTCATCGAGCTCAACGGCAAGCGTTTCTTCCGCACGGGCGACCTGGGCCGTATCGACGAGGACGGCTACTTCTTCATCACCGACCGACTCAAGCGGATGATCAACGCCAGCGGATTCAAGGTGTGGCCCACCGAGGTCGAGTTGCTGCTCTACAAGTGTCCCCTGGTGCTGGAGGCCTGCATCATTTCAGCCAAGGATGCCTACCGCGGGGAAACCGTCAAGGCGGTGGTGGTCCCGCGGCCCGAAGCGCGTGAGCAGGCCACCGAACAGGCCATCATCGATTGGGCGCGCGAGCACATGGCGGCCTACAAAGTGCCCCGCGTGGTGCGTTTTGTGGATCGCCTGCCCAAGAGCGGTTCAGGCAAGGTGATGTGGCGCCTGCTGCAAGAGGAAGAAAACCGCTCGGCGTCTGGGGCTTGAAGCCGCGACTTCGGCTCAATTCGGCGTAAGCTCCACCACCTTGTCGCGCCCACTGGCATGGCCACGTCGGTGCGCGGTGTCCCTCCGCAAGTCCGGGTTCCGACCCGGTCATGTGTCGTTCACCCAAACGCCGCATCAGCGGCCTCGCAGCAAATGAATTCGCGTCCCCCCTTCCTTGGCTCGCCCACGTCGGGTAATACCTCCACCGCATTCGTGGGCGCCGTGATGTGCGCTCTCCTGGCTCATGTTTGTGCACCCGCACAAGCCCAGACCCCCGCCGGTGCGGGCGCCGCGCCGGCAAAGGCTGCCCCTGCGTCCAAGCCGGCGGCTGCTCCTGCGCCCAAGCCGGCGGCTGCAGCTGCAGCGGCGCCGGCAACCGTCGGCGGCAAGAAGATCATGTCGCGTGAGGAATTGCGCGCCTGTCTCAAGCGCAACGATGACCTCAAGGTCCGTTCCAAGGATCTGGACGATCAAGCGACCGCGATCAACGCCGAGCGCCCCCAGATCGAGCAGAACCTTGATGCCATCCGCGCCGAACGGGCTAGCCTGGAGGCGCGTGCCACCCGAATCCGAGAGTTCCAGCCGAAGATGGTGGCCTATGGACAAAAGGTCGAGACCTTCAACAGGCTCATGGGTGAGCTCAGCGGCAAGACCCGGATGACCACCAGCGAAGGCCGACAGCTCGAGGAACTGCGCAAGCAGATCCCCGCGCTCGAAGCCGAGCGCAAGGCGCTCAATGCAGAGCGCGAGCAGCTCCTGGAGGGCTACGAAGATGCCATCAAGGCGTTTGCCGTGAAGGCCAAGGCTGCCGAGGATCGAGCGGCCGATTGGAATCAACGCAAGACACGGCATACACAGGACAGCGAAGACATGTCCGCAGCCTCGGCCGACTGGCGGCGCGACTGTGCCGACCGGCCCTACCGCGAGGACGACGAGAAGGCCATTCGCGAGGGCAAGTGAAACGCCAAGAGCCCAGTTCGAAACGCCTTTCAGTGTCATGAGCATTCAACACCAAGCTTCACACCCCAACCCATTGCTGCAGCCATGGGCCACGCCCTTCGGCCTGCCTCCTTTTGATCGGATCTGTGCCGAGGATTTCGAGCCAGCTTTCGAGAAGGCCATGGGTGAGCACCGAGCCGAGCTCGATGCGATTGCCGCACAGCCCCAGGCTCCGACCTTCGCCAACACCATCGAGGCCTTTGATGCCTCCGGTCGGCTGTTGGCGCGGCTGGAAGGCGTGTTCCACAACCTGTGTGCATCCGAAACCTCGCCCGAACTGCAGGCCGCACAGCGCCGACTGGCCCAACCGCTGGCAGCCCACAACAACGCCGTGTACATGCACGCTGCACTGTTCGCGCGGGTCGATGCGCTGCACGAGTCGCGCGGCAGTCTGGGGCTGGACGGTGAATCGCTGAGGTTGCTGGAACGCGTGCACCTGGACTTCGTGCGCGCCGGGGCCCGCTTGCAGGGGACGGCACAGGCACGGTATGCCCAGGTGATGGAGACCCTGGCCGACCTTCACACCCGTTTCGGTCAAAACGTCCTGGCCGATGAATCCACCTACACGCTGACCCTGAAAGGTGAAGAGGATTTGGCTGGGTTGCCGGGCTTCGTGCGTGACGCGGCCGCCGATGCCGCGCGCATGCGTGGCTTGGAAGGCCATGTGATCACGTTGTCAAGGTCCTTGATCGTGCCCTTCCTCACCTTCAGCGAGCGGCGGGATCTGCGTGAGCAGGCGTGGCGTGCCTGGACTTCTCGCGGCGAACATGAGGGCGAAACCGACAACCGCACGATCGTGGCTGAGATCCTCAAGCTTCGCGCCGAGCAGGCAGCCCTTCACGGCCACCGCTGTTTTGCCGACTATGCCTTGGAAGACACCATGGCGCGCCGGCAGTCCGCCGTGATGGACCTGCTGAGCGACGTGTGGACGCGGGCGCTGCCGGCCGTAGAGGCCGAGCGGGCGCAGCTGCTTTCGCTCAAGGCCTCCCTCGGTCAAACCGGTCCGATCGAAGCGTGGGATTGGCGCTATTGGGCCGAAAAGGTCCGCCACAGCACCTACGCGATCGACGATGCGCAGGTCAAGCCTTACTTCTCGCTGGATCGCATGGTGCAAGCGGCCTTCGACTGCGCGCATCGCCTGTTCGGCATCCGGTTTAAGCACCGCCCTGATCTTGTGCTGTATCACCCGGACGTCAAGGGCTACGAGGTGACGCGCGAGGACGGCACCGCTGTGGGCCTGTTCCTGCACGACAACTTTGCGCGCCCCACCAAGCGTAGCGGCGCCTGGATGAGTGCCTACCGCATGCAATCGGGCCTTCCCGATCTGGCCGAGGGGCGCGGTCTGGCAACCACCCTGCCCATCATCGTCAACAACAACAACTTCGCCAAGGCCCCGGAAGGCCAACCCACGCTCCTGAGCTTTGACGACGTACGCACCTTGTTCCATGAGTTCGGACACGGTTTGCATGGCTTGCTGTCCAGCGTGCGCTACGAGCGCCTGTCGGGTACGCAGGTGTTGCGGGACTTTGTCGAGCTGCCCTCGCAGCTGTTCGAGCATTGGATGGGCCAGCCCCAGGTGCTGCAAGAGCATGCGCGGCATGTGGTAACCGGCGAGCCCATTGCACAGGCCCTGATCGACAAGCTTCAGGCTGCGCGCAACTTCGGCCAGGGCTATGAGACCGTTCGCTACACGGCCAGTGCCTTGACCGACATGGCGGTGCACGGATTGGGTGCTGCCGAATTGCCCTCTGACCCGGTGGCTTTTGAGGCCGATGTCCTCAAACGCTACGGGCTACCCCAGGGCGTGGGTCTGAACCACCGCTTTACCCACTTCCAGCATCTGTTTTCCGGTTCGTCGTACGCTGCGGGGTATTACGTTTACCTGTGGGCTGAAGTGCTCGACTGCGACGCTTTCCAGGCGTTCAAGGAAGCAGGTGACATATTCGACCCCGGTACCGCGCAGCGCCTGCTCAAGTGCATCTATTCGGCCGGCAACCGCGTAGAACCCGGACAGACCTACCGTGAGTTTCGCGGGCGCGATGCACGGGTGGAACCCATGCTGCGCGACCGCGGCCTGATCCCAGAAGAGGCTTGACACCATGTTCCGAACCGCAATCGCCGGCAGCCTGCCCAAACCCGCCTGGTTGGCCGAGACCCACAAGCTGTGGCCGCAGTGGCGCGCGCAGGGCGATGAGCTGGCACAGGCCAAGCTGGATGCCACGCGGCTGTGGATCAAGGCACAGGAGGATGCAGGCCTGGACGTGATTGGTGATGGAGAGCAGTCGCGCCAGCACTTCGTGCACGGTTTTCTGGAACGGGTAGAAGGCATCGACTTCGAGCACAAGGTGGAGATGGGCATCCGTGCCGATCGCTACAAGGCCATGGTGCCCCAGGTGGTGGCCCCGCTGAAGCTCAAGGGCCGCGTCCATGAGGCCGAAGCGCGCTTCCTTCGGGCCCACACCCGCAAGCAGATCAAGTTCACGCTGCCAGGCCCGATGACGATCGTCGACACCGTGGCCGACCGCTTCTATGGCGACCGGGTGACGATGGCCATGGCCTTTGCCGAACTGCTCAACCAGGAGGCCCTGGCCCTGCAGGCCGATGGTGTGGACATCGTCCAGTTCGATGAACCCGCCTTCAATGTGTACATGGCCGAAGCGGCCGATTGGGGTGTGAAGGCCCTGGAGCGCGCCGCGCAGGGCCTGACCTGCCGCACCGCTGTACACATCTGCTACGGCTATGGGATTCAGGCCAACATCGATTGGAAGAAGGGCCTGGGCCATGAGTGGCGGCAGTACGAAGCCGTGTTTCCCGCCCTGGCCGCCAGTTCCATCGACCAGGTCAGCTTGGAATGCATCCATTCGCATGTGCCACCCGAACTGATGGCCCTGCTCAAGGGCAAGGACGTGATGGTGGGCGTTATCGATGTGGCCAGCGAACAGGTGGAAACGCCTGAGGAAGTGGCTCAGACCATCGGCAAGGCGCTGCAGTTCGTGCCGCGCCATCGGCTGATCGCCTGCACGAATTGCGGAATGGCCCCCATGAGCCGCGAGGTTGCCGAGGCCAAGCTGCGCGCATTGGCCCAAGGGGCGGCCCTGGCGGCCCAGCGGCAGGCCTGAAGAGGGCAGCGTTTGCCGGGTCAGAAGCCTGGCGGGGCGTCGAGCCGGAGCACTTGCCCATCGGTGGGGTGCCGCAGCACCAGGGTGCGTGCGTGAAGCATCAGGCGCTCGCCCCCGGCGAGGCCGTTGTCGAGCACCGACCCGTAGAACCGGTCACCCACGATGGGCAAACCGATGGCGCTCAGGTGCACACGCAACTGGTGTGAGCGGCCTGTGATGGGGCTCAGCAGCAGCCTGGCAGGCGCGGTTGGGTCGACCGCGATGGACACGCACTCGTAATGCGTGACCGAGGGTTTGCCGGCCAGCCCGTCCACCACTTGGCGCGGCCGGTGCGGCCAGTCGATCCGCAGGGGCAGGGCGATCACACCACGCGGCGAAGGGGGGCGCCCCCACACCAGGGCCTCGTAGCGCTTCTGGACGGTGCGCTGTTCGAACTGGCGCCCCAGATGCGCTGCCGCCTCGCGGGTTCGTGCGTAGGCGATCAGGCCTGAGGTGTCCATGTCCAGCCGGTGCACCACCCACAGCTGACCAAAGATGGCCTGAAGCCGCAACAAGGCGCTGTCATGGTGTTCAGGCAGTCGGCCGGGAACCGACAACAGGCCCGGCGGCTTGTCCACCACCAGCACCTGGGCATCCTCGTGCAGCACACGGGGAAGCCCCAGTGGTGGGCGGTAGTCCAAGGCCGAAGAGCGGGTCTGCATCATGAGGAGGCTGGATTGTCGGGCTCGCAGGGACTTTGCAATCCGGCAACATGCCGGTGCGCCGGCTGGGCCACAATGCGGGCTGGTGCTTTGTCGCGCACCCGCCACGGGCCTATCGGCCCACTGGGCATGCTGCAGTCTCACTGTTTCACACCATGCCATCTGCGGCATCCGTTTCAACCGCTTTGCCTACCGGCCAAGCCTGGACCATGAACATGATCCCCTTCTCGATGAAGGCCACCGCTCTGTGCGCCTGCCTGATGACCCTGAGCCTGTCGCTGCAGGCACAAACCAATCCGCCGCAGGCGGGGGCGCCTGAAGGCCAGTCCAAGCCCCCGGCGCCGCCCAGTGCCACGCAACGGGTGGATGTCACCAGTGGTCGCCCCTCGGACCAGGCTGAACGCCGCAACGCGACGGCCTCCAAGATCGTGATCGGCCGGCAGGAGCTCGAACAGTTCGGCGACGCCAACACGCTGGAAATCCTGCGTCGCCTGCCGGGGATCACCATGCCCGGGGCGCCGGGCCGCGGTGGCCCACCGCGCATGCGCGGTCTGGGGGCGGGCTACACACAGATCCTGATGGATGGCGAACGCGTACCGCCGGGCTTCTCATTGGAAAACGTGGCACCCGATCAGATCGAACGCATCGAGATCTTGCGCGCGCCGACCGCCGAGACCGGTGCGCGCGCCATCGGCGGCACGATCAATATCGTGATGCGCGAGGGGTTTCGGCGTCGCCTGAACGACGTCCGCCTCGGGCTGGGTCACGAACGTGGGCAGTGGCAGCCGGGGGCTTCCTGGACGCGCAACGACACCATTGGTGAGCGCTGGATCTACAACTTCACTGCCACGGCCTTCAAGCGCGACACCGACGACCGCAACGTGGCGCAGACCACCTCCACTGACTTGGCGACCGGCCGTACGGTTTTGGCCCAGGAGGAGAGCGCGCGGGCCTTGAACAAGCGTGACGGCTTCAATGTCAACGGCCGCCTGCAGTGGCGTGGTGAGAAGGGCGACTCCGCCCTGATCATGCCCATGTTCATCCGGTCTACTGGCACTACCGACCGCACCAGCACGCTCACCCAATCGGTGGGCAGCATTCCCGCACCCTATGCGACCAGTGAGTCCAACGGCAGTGGTGTGTTTGAACTGGCCCGCGTGGGCGCGAATCTCAACCTGCGCTTTGGCGACACCCGCACCGAGTGGCGCATGAGTGCCAACCGCAACCGCTTCGACAACCAGAACCTGCGCCGCGAGTTCGGTGTGGGCTCGCTCACACCCGTTCGTATATTGGATGACGATGCGGCCGTCACTGACAGGGGCGCTTCGCTGAACTTCAAGGCCTCACGCCTGCTGGAAAACCAGCACAGCCTGGTGGGTGGCTTTGAGGTGGAGCAGAACCAGCGCGATGAGAACCGCACCACGCTGCAGAACGGACGCCCGCTGCTGGCCGACTTCGGCGAGAACGTGTCTGCCCGTTCGCAGCGCCTGGCGGCATATGCACAGGACGAGTGGAACTTCAGCCCCCAGTGGTCGGCCTACGCAGGCCTGCGTTGGGAGGGAATCACCACCGAGGGTGACAGCGGGCTGGGCACCAGCCGCAACCGCAGCAGTGTGTGGACACCGTTGGCGCACACGGTGTGGAAGTTCGATCCCAAGGGCCGTGACCAGATCCGGGTGAGCCTGACACGCAGCTACAGGTCGCCCACGCTGCAGAACCTGATCTCCCGCCCTTCGTTGAACACGCGCCTGCCGGCGCCGGGACCCAACTCGGCCACCCAGGCCGACCGTGCCGGCAACCCAGACCTGCGGCCCGAGTTGGCCACCGGCATCGATGTGGCCATTGAGCGTTACCTCAGCAACGGCGGCATCCTCAGCGCCAACGTGTTCCACCGCGAGTTGAAGGATTACATCCGCAACGTCACGGCCTTGGAAAACGTGCCGTGGTCAACGGTGCCTCGATGGGTGTCGCGTCCGCAAAATGTCGGCGGCGCCTACACCCAAGGCATCGAACTGGAGGCGAAGTTCCGCTTGAGCGAGTTGGTCAGCGGCGCTCCCCGCATCGATGTGCGAAGCAACCTGAGTGTGTTCAACTCCAAGGTCGATGCGGTCCCCGGCCCGAATGCGCGCCTGGATGAGCAGCCTCGCGGGACGCTGAACCTCGGCGGCGACTACCGGGTTCCGGGGCTGCCGCTGAACGTCGGCAGCAGTGTGAACCTGACCCCAGGATACGACACCCGAATCACCGACACGCAGTTCCGGCAGGTGGGGCTGAAAAGGGTGTGGGATGCCTACGCCACGGTCAACCTCAACCGCAACACCTTGTTGCGCCTGACGGCGAGCAACTTTGTCGTGCGCGATTACGTCACGGGCAGCGTGGTGGTCACCGACACCACTCGTGAAGCGGGGCGTCTGATCGAGCGCACGCCCATGAACCTGCGAGTGGGCCTGGAGTTCAAGCTGTAAGTAGGCGTTTCGCCGGTGCTGTCCTTCTTCGAAAAGCGGGTCGACCCCTATCCGGCGGGCGACCCGGCCACACCCCCCCAAGGTTTCGCTGCCTTCCTGTGGTCGGCCACGCAGGGCATGCGGCCGCTCATTCTGGGCATGACGCTGTGCACGGCGGCCATCGGTATGTTCGAGGCCCTGTTGTTTGCGATGCTGGGCAACGTGGTGGACTGGCTCACACAAACGCCCATGGACGAGTTGTGGGAGCGCCAGCGCACGAACATGCTGTTGTTGGGCGGCATTCTCCTGGCCAGTCCGCTGCTGGTTCTGGTTCAGACCCTGATCAAGCACCAGGCGTTGGCTGGCAACTTCCCGATGCGCTTGCGCTGGGTCTTCCACCGACACATGCTGGGCCAGAGCCTGGCCTTCTACCAGGATGAGTTTGCCGGGCGCGTGGCCACCAAGGTGATGCAGACGGCGCTGGCGGTGCGCGATACCTGGATGATCGTGGCCGACATCATGGTCTTCGTCGGCATCTATTTCATCACCATGGTGGCGGTGGTGGGCTCGTTTGATGCTTGGGTGCTGCTGCCCTTCCTTGGTTGGCTGGCCCTGTACGTATTGGCATTGGTGTGGTTCGTGCCGCGCCTGGGCAAGGTGGCCAAGGCGCAGGCGGATGCGCGCTCGCTCATGGTGGGGCGCATCACCGATGCCTACACCAACATCGCCACCGTCAAGCTCTTCAGCCACGGGCGGCGCGAGGCCACCTTCGCCAAAGGGGCCATGCAGGAGTTCATGGGTTCCGTGCATGCGCAGATGCGCTTGATCACGGGCGTGGAGATCACCAACCACGTGCTGAGCATGGCGCTCATCGGCAGCACCGCCGGTGTGACGGTATGGCTGTGGACGCAGGGTCAGGTGGGGGTGGGGGCGGTGGCGGCGGCCACGGCCATGGCGCTGCGCCTGAACGGTATCTCGCACTGGATCATGTGGGAGTTTGCCGCCCTGTTCGAACACATCGGAACGGTGCAGGACGGCATCACAACCCTCAGCCGAGCACCCACCGTGGTGGACGCTGCCGATGCCAGGCCACTGAGCGTAGGCCAAGGCGAAATCGAATTCGACTCGGTGGACTTCGCCTACGGCGCAGCCGCCGATGCGCCTCGGGTCCTGCAGGGGCTGAACCTGCGCATACGCCCGGGCGAGAAGATTGGCCTGGTGGGCCGCTCCGGCGCCGGCAAGAGCACCATCGTGAACCTGCTGCTGCGCTTCTACGATGTACGGTCCGGCCGGGTGCTGATCGATGGGCAGGACATCCGCTACGTGACACAGGAGAGTCTGCGCGCGCAGATTGGCATGGTCACACAGGACACCTCCCTGTTGCACCGCTCGGTTCGAGACAATGTGTTGTACGGCCGGCCCGATGCCGACGACCAGTCGATGATGGCGGCAACGCGGCAGGCGCAGGCGCATGACTTCATCCTGGGTCTGACCGATCCCAAGGGCCGCTCGGGCTACGACGCACACGTGGGCGAGCGCGGCGTGAAGCTGTCTGGCGGTCAACGTCAGCGCATCGCGATTGCGCGCGTGATGCTCAAGGACGCACCCATCCTGCTGCTGGACGAAGCCACCAGTGCCTTGGACTCCGAAGTGGAGGTGGCCATCCAGGACAGCCTGTATCGGCTGATGGAGGGCAAGACCGTGGTGGCCATTGCCCACCGCTTGTCGACGATCGCGGCCATGGACCGTCTGATCGTGTTGGACAAGGGCCGTGTGGTGGAAGAGGGCAGCCACGCCGAGTTACTGGCCCGGCAGGGCTTGTACGCAAGGCTGTGGGCGCACCAGAGTGGCGGGTTCCTGGGCGAAGAGGACTGACGCTCGGTGGAATCCTCGCCGCAGACATGAACCCAACCCTGCATGGTGCAGGGGTACTGGACAGGTCGTATTCCGCGAAGGATACGGCCAGCGGCGACAATAGCGGGTTAACCTAAGCCCATCATGCCCGCCACCTTGGACCTGCCCGCCACCTTGCCCCAGACGCGCCCCGCGAAGGCCGACGCCAAGGCCAAGGCCAAGGAGCCGGGCGCGAAGGCCCTGACGGCCTACCGCCCGTATTGGGCCAAGCGTTTCGGTACCGCACCCTTCCTGCCCATGAGCCGCGCCGAAATGCAGGCGCTCGGTTGGGACTCTTGCGACATCATCATCGTCACCGGGGATGCCTATGTCGACCACCCCAGCTTCGGCATGGCCGTGATCGGCCGGACGCTGGAGGCACAGGGGTTTCGAGTGGGCATCATCGCGCAACCCGACTGGAACAGCGCCGAACCGTTCAAGGCCTTGGGCCGACCGAACCTGTATTTCGGCGTGGCCGCGGGCAATATGGATTCGATGATCAACCACTACACGGCTGATCGCAAGGTGCGCAACGACGATGCCTACACGCCCGGTGGGGTGGCCGGCAAGCGGCCCGACCGCGCCACGCTGGTCTACACCCAGCGCTGCAAGGAGGCCTTCAAGGACGTTCCGGTGATCATCGGTGGCATCGAGGCCAGCCTGCGCCGAATCGCCCACTATGACTACTGGCAGGACAAGGTCCGCCGCTCGGTGCTGATCGACAGCAAGGCCGACCTGCTGCTATACGGCAATGCCGAGCGGGCCATCGTGGAGGTGAGCCACCGACTGGCGCGCAAGCAGCCCATCGAATCCATCACCGATGTTCGTGGGACCGCCTTCATGCGCCGGCCTGATGATGCCGATCTGCATGGTTGGTTCGAAGTCGATTCCACCGACGTGGACCGTCCCGGCAAGATCGATGCGCTGCTCAATCCCTATCTGGGGATGGAGGAGAACGCGGCAGCCAACGGCGAAAGCTGCCAGGCAGCCGACGCCGCCGCCCAGGCACCGGGCTTTCAAGCCGGGGCGCCGGCGGATTCGCCAGTAACTGCGGGCCTTGGGGCGGCCGAACAACCGATCCGTCTGGTGCGCCGGCCCCTGGTCAAACAGGACGCGAGAGCCTTGGTTACCCCGCGCGAGCGCACCGTGATCCGTCTACCGGCCTACGAACAGGTCAAGAGCGACCCCGTGCTCTATGCCCACGCCAGCCGGGTGCTGCACCTGGAGACCAACCCGGGCAATGCCCGCGCGCTGGTGCAGCGGCACGGCGAGGGTCACACCGCACGCGAGGTGTGGATCAACCCGCCGCCCATCCCGCTGACCACCGCGGAGATGGACCACGTGTTCGATCTGCCGTATGCGCGCAGTCCGCACCCGGTGTACGCCGATGCCAATGGCAGCCATGACCACAGCACCAAGATCCCAGCCTGGGAGATGATCCGCTTCAGCGTGAACATCATGCGCGGCTGCTTCGGGGGCTGCACCTTCTGCTCCATCACCGAGCACGAAGGCCGCATCATCCAAAGCCGCAGTGAAGACTCGATCATCCGAGAGATCGAGGACATCCGAGACAAGGTCAAGGGCTTCACCGGTGTGGTGAGCGACCTGGGCGGCCCCACGGCCAATATGTACCGCATCGGCTGCAAGAGCCCCGAAATCGAGGCAGCGTGCCGCAAGCCCAGTTGCGTCTACCCGGGCATCTGCCCCAATCTGAACACCGATCACGGCCCGCTGATCAAGCTCTACCGCCGTGCCCGTGCCCTCAAGGGCGTCAAGAAGATCCTGATCGGCTCGGGCCTTCGCTACGACCTGGCGGTTGAGTCACCCGAGTACGTGAAGGAGTTGGTGACGCACCACGTGGGCGGTTACCTGAAGATTGCGCCCGAACACACCGAGGGCGGCCCCTTGTCCAAGATGATGAAGCCCGGCATGGGCACCTATGACCGGTTCAAGGAACTCTTCGACAAGTTCAGTGCCGAGGCGGGCAAGCAGCAGTTCCTGATTCCGTACTTCATCGCGGCCCATCCGGGTACGACGGACGAGGACATGATGAACCTGGCCCTGTGGCTGAAGAAAAACGGCTTCCGCGCCGACCAGGTACAGACCTTCTACCCCAGTCCCATGGCCACGGCCACGGCGATGTACCACACCTTCCGCAACCCCTTGAAGGGCATCACGCGCGACGAGTCGCGTTCGGAGAAGGTTGATATCGTGCGCGGCGAGAAGCGCCGTCGCCTGCACAAGGCCTTCCTGCGCTATCACGATGCCAACAACTGGCCCCTGCTGCGCGAGGCGCTCAAGGCCATGGGCCGAGCCGACCTGATTGGAAACGGCAAGCACCACCTGATTCCCACCTGGCAGCCGCAGACCGACGGCAGCTACCAGAGCGCCAGGCGCAAGAACAGCACGCCCACCGGGGCGCGCACTTCGGGTGTCACACAGGGCCGAATCCTGACCCAACACACAGGTTTGCCCCCGAGGGAAACCGGCGCGTCACCCACTGGCGTTTCACCCAAAGGCTCGACAGCCCCCAAGGGCGTGCGTCACCAGCCCAGCGATTCCCGTTCCACACGCAGTCCCCAAGCCCCTCGCGCGTCGCGCAAGGGATCTTCTTCGCGCTGAAGTCGAGCGCTCCTTTCTGAAGGATCGTCAGCATGAAATGGCTGCGCTACGCCCGTGATGGGCAAATCGGTTTTGGTGTGCTCGAAAACGAGCGCGTGATCGCCTATCGCGGTGAACTGTTCGGGGACAAGACACCCTCGGGCGAGGTGCTGGATCTCAGCGCGGTGCAGCTGCTACCGCCCTGCGAGCCCCGCACCGTGGTGGGCCTGTGGAACAACTTCCAGGCCTTGGCTGACAAGAACGGTTGGACTGCACCGCCCGAGCCGCTGTACTTCATCAAGGCGCCCGGCAGCTTGGCTGGCCCCGGCAGCACCACCCCCGCCGCCGATGAGGCGGTGGGCCGTGTGGCCTACGAAGGCGAGCTGGCCATCGTGATCGGACGCTCCGCCCATCGGGTCAGCGCAGAAGAAGCGGCTGAGCACATTGCCGGCTACACCTGCGCCAACGACATCACGGCCATCGAACTGCTCAACCGTGACGCCACCTTCGCCCAATGGACGCGTGCCAAAGGATTGCCGGGCTTTGGCGTGTTCGGGCCTGTCATCGAGACCGACTTCGATCTCTCACGGGCCACGCTGCGCACCCGCGTGGGTGGGCGTGAGCGCCAGAACTATGCGCTGTCGGACATGATCATGAAGCCGGCCGAGCTGGTCAGCCGAATCTCGCAAGACCTGGTGCTGCAGGCTGGCGATCTCATCCTGTGTGGCACGTCCGTGGGCGTTCTGCCCATGAAGCCGGGCAGCGAGGTCGAGGTGGAGATCGACGGCATCGGCGTGTTGAAGCACCGCTACGGCTGAGCGCGCTCGGATGCGGGGAAGGGCGCCAGCTTGGCCGTGGGCCTCACTCCTCAGACCTCGGTCCTCGGTCCTCGGTGCCTTCAGGGCTTCAAGGCTGGCGCATTCAGCAAGGCCTGGATGTCGGCATCGGTGGTGTAGCCCTGAACCGAGATCCGCACGAAGGTGCGCCCGGCATGCTGGGTAACCGGCACCTCGATGCGGCTGTGTTGGAACAGCTCTCGCTGCAGTGCCTCAGCGTCCTGGTGGGGAACCGGGATGGCGGCCATCTGCCCCAGGTCGGCGTCGGCTGCCACGGCGTCCAGCCCCCATCGCGCCCTCAGGGCATGCATCGCGGCCACCGCCCGTGCGTGGCAGCGCGCGCGCACCGCTGGCCAATCGTGCCGCTGCTGAAACGCGATGGCCGCCGGCAGGGCCAACCAGGCTGAGAGGTCTCTCGTGCCCTGCCATTGCAGGCGCCGCTGCAGGGTGCCCGCGCCGGTGTAGGCATCCAGGCCGCTGCGCCCGCCCATCCCTTCCGCCACATAGCCCCAACTCACCACGGGGGCCTGCAGCATCGCGTGGTGTTCGCGCCGCGCATGCAGGAAGGCCGAGCCCTTGGGTCCGCACATCCACTTGTGTCCGTTGCCGGTGTAGAAATCGGCGCCCAGTGCCTCCAGATTCAACTCCAGTTGCCCCGGCGCATGCGCCCCATCGATGAGGGTCGGGATGCCGCGCTCGCGCGCGGCGGCGCACACGGCCTGTATCGGAAAGATCAGCGCCGTGGCGGACGTGAGGTGGCTCAAGAAGATGAGCTTGGTGCGCGGCGTGACGGCCGCCAATAGGCGGTCGGCAAACTCGGCCGAAGAAAAGGGCAGGGGAATCTCCACCCTTCGATAGATTGCACCCGTTCGCTCGCTCACCCATCGCCAGGTCGCGTCGCAAGCACCGTACTCGTGGTCGGTGGTCAGCACCTCGTCGCCGGCTTGCAGGTTCAGTGAACGCGCCACGGTGTTCACCCCGGTGGTGGCGTTGGGCACGAAGGCCAGATCATCCGCATCCGCGCCCAGGTAGGCTGCCAATTCCGCACGGGCCGATGCCAGCAGTTCGCCGGAGCGGCGCCCCAGAAACTCCACGGGGTTGGCCTCCATCTCGGCTTGCCAGCGCTGCTGCTCCAGCAGCACTTCGCGCGGGGTGGCGCCGAAGGAGCCGTGATTGAGGAAAACGACGGAGGGGTCGAGCAGGAAGTGTTCGCGCATCGGTTGCCTGACGCTGCCCCAGGGCCAGGCGCTCAGCCCTTGCCGCGTGAGTCCTTTAGACCGGTGATCCGGTTGAACACCACGCTCCCGGGGGCGTGGTCCAAGCGATCGGTGACGAAGTAGCCGTGGCGTTCGAACTGGAAACGGTCGCCTGGCGCCACGGCGGACAGCGAAGGCTCGACGAAGCCCTGTACGACCTGGCGGCTGTTCGGGTTGAGCACATCCTTGGGGTCGCGCCCACCCGCATCGGGCTGTTCCTCGGTGAAGAGCCGGTTGAACAGGCGCAGCTCGGCCGGCACGGCCTCATCACAACCCACCCAAGTCACCACTCCCTTGACCTTGACGCTGTCGGCGCCGGGCGTGCCGCTCTTGGTGTCCGGGATCAGCCGCGCCAGCACCTGCGCCACGCGGCCCGAGGCATCGCGTTCATAGCCGCTGCACTCCACCACATAGCCGTACTTCAGGCGCACCTTGTTGCCCGGCGTTTCAAGCCCCTGCCCATCGGCGTGCGGCGGGAACAGGCGGAAGTAGCCCTTGGGTGGCTCCACCTCGAAGTCCTCGCGCTCGATCCACACCTCAGGGCCCAGCTTCATGCCGCGCTGGCCCAGCTCCGGCCGCTGAGGGTGGGCGGGCGCGTGGCAGACCTCGCGGTGCGCTGCATCGCCAAACACCTCGGCCCAGTTCGTGATCACGAGCTTGAGCGGATCGAGCACCGCCATCGCCCGCGGGGCCTGGCCTTCCAGGTCGTCGCGAAGGGCAATGTCCAGCACCTCATAGTCCAGCCACGCGGTGGTCTTGCTGGCACCGCTGTCGTCGGCCATCTTGCGAATGGAGGCAGGCGTGTAGCCACGCCGACGCAGGCCGGCCAGGGTGGGCATGCGCGGGTCGTCCCAGCCGCTGACGATCTTCTCGTCCACCAGCTGCTTGAGCTTGCGCTTGCTGGTGACCACATAGCTCAGGTTCAAGCGGCCGAACTCGTGCTGGTGTGGCAGCTTCAGGATGTTGGGCTCACGGCTATCCAACGCATGCGCCAGCAGCGGCGCGAACTGTTCGGTGTTCGCCAACAGCAGTTCAAAGAAGGCGCCTAGGTCTTGCAGTACCTGATCGGGCTGGTGTTCCCAGCGCTCGAACATGGCCCGCATCCGGCCCTCTTGCGGACTCGCAAAGAGCTTGTCGCGGCGGTTGTGGCACGCCAGGGCAAAGGCCTTGCCGGCTTCGACGCCCTGGGCGCGGATCTGCTCCACCAGGGCCTTTGCCCGGGCGAACTGCGGCGCCCGCAGGATGGGTGCGATGCGCTCCAGCGTCCAATCGTAGAAGGGGCGCTGGTCCTCGAACTCCAGTGTGCAGATCGAATGGGTGATGTTTTCAAGCGCATCCTCGATCGGGTGCGCAAAGGTGTACATGGGGTAGATGCACCAGCGGTTGCCGGTGTGGTGGTGGGTGGCGTGCTTGATTCGGTAGATGGCCGGGTCGCGCAGATTGATGTTGGGCGAGGCCATGTCGATCTTGGCGCGCAGCACCATGGCGCCATCGGGGTGCTGGCCATCGCGCATCTCTCGAAAGCGAGCGAGGTTCTCTTCGGGCGTGCGCGCCCGATAGGGGCTGTCGGTGCCCGGTGTCGTGAAGTCGCCTCGGTTGGCCTTCATCTGCTCGGGCGTCTGCTCGTCCACATAGGCATGCCCGGTGGTGATCAGGTACTCGGCCGCCTGGTACATGAAGTCAAAGTAGGAACTCGCGTAGAACAGGTGCGATGTCTTGCTACCGTTGAGTTCGGTCTCCCAAGACCACCCCAGCCACTTCACCATCTCGACGATGGCGTCCACGTACTCCTGCTCTTCCTTCTCGGGGTTGGTGTCGTCGAAACGCAGGTGGCACACGCCGCCAAAGTCTCGCGCCAGGCCGAAGTTCAGGCAAATGCTCTTGGCATGTCCGATGTGCAGGTAGCCATTGGGCTCGGGGGGAAAGCGGGTGCGGATGCGGGCCGCATCCAGCGGCCCTGCGGCGTGGTGGGTGCCGTCACCCGGCGTGCCGGCGAAATGCTGACCGGCGTAGGTGCCCAGCTGGAGGTCGCGCTCGATGATGGCGCGCAGGAAATTCGAGGGCTTGGGGGCTTCGGTCTTGGGGTTGGCAGGCATCCGACGATTCTATCGAGGGGCATGCCCCGGGCCTTGAGCCCGGGCACCTCACGACAGCGGGCTCAGCGCCGTTTCCCGCCACCCAGGATAGAGCCCAGAACCCCGCGCACGATCTCGCGGCCCACGGCAGAGCCCACACTCCGCATGGCGCTGCGCGCTGCGGTTTGAGCCAAGCCTTCACGACGCCCGCCGCGCGGCCCGGTTTGACCGAACAGCAGATCGGACAGGCCACCCAACAGGCTACCGGACTCGGCCGAAGGGCTTGCATCGCCACCGGCTCCGCCCGAGGCGCGGCCCCCACGCCCACCCTGGGTTTGCGCCGTCTCGGCGCCCGCCACCGCACGGCCGCGCAGCTTTTCGTAGGCCGACTCGCGGTCGACGGCCTGCTCGTACACGCCGGCCACCAGCGAGCCCTGCAGCAGGGCTTGCCGTTGCTCAGGGCTGATCGGCCCGATCTGCCCGGCCGGCGGCAGCACGTATACCCGCTCGGTCACACTGGGCCGCGCCTTCTCATCCAGCAGGCTCACCAGGGCCTCGCCCACGCCCAGTTCGGTGATGACCGCTTCCAGGTTCAGTGCCGGGTTGGGCCGCATCGTGGTGGCCGCCGATTTCACCGCCTTCTGGTCACGCGGGCTGAAGGCCCGCAGGGCATGCTGTACACGGTTGCCCAATTGGCCGAGAACCGTCTCGGGGATATCCAGCGGGTTCTGCGTCACGAAGTACACGCCCACGCCCTTGGATCGCACCAGGCGCACCACCAGTTCGATGCGCTCGATCAGCGCCGACGGCGCATCCTTGAACAGCAGGTGCGCCTCATCGAAGAAGAAGACGAGCTTGGGCTTTTCGAGGTCGCCCACCTCGGGTAGCGTCTCGAAGAGCTCAGACAGCATCCACAGCAGGAAGGTGCCGTACAGCCGCGGCGCGGCCATCAGCTTTTCGGCCGCCAGGATGTTGACCACGCCCTGGCCCTGAACCGTCTGCATCAGGTCATGGATGTCGAGCATGGGCTCGCCGAAGAATCGGTCGCCGCCTTGCTGTTCCACGACCAGCAGCCCGCGCTGAATGGCGCCGATGCTGGCCGCGCTCACATTGCCATACTCGGTGGTGTAGTCCCGCGCATGCTCACCCACATGCGCCAGCATGGCGCGCAGGTCCTTCAAGTCCAGCAGGGCCAGACCCTCGTCGTCGGCGATCTTGAAGACCAGGTTCAGCACCCCAGCCTGCGTGTCGTTGAGTTCCAGCATGCGGCTCAACAACAGCGGACCCATGTCGGATATCGTGGCCCGCACCGGGTGACCCTGTTCGCCGAAGACGTCCCACACCGCGGTCGGGCATGCCATCGGGGCCGGAGGTTCCAGTCCGCGCTCGGCCAGGATCGACAACAGCTTGGGCGAGGGCTTCCCCGGCTGGCTGATCCCGGTGAGGTCGCCCTTCACATCGGCCATGAACACCGGTACGCCGATGCGCGAGAAGCTCTCGGCCATCTTCTGCAGTGTGATGGTCTTGCCGGTGCCGGTGGCGCCGGTGACCAGCCCGTGGCGGTTGGCCAGTGAGGGCAGCAGGTGGCAGGTGGTGGCGCCGCGTTGGGCCAGCAGTATGGGTTCGGCCATGGGGGCTGTGCAGGAGTGAAGGACACTGGGGCGGTGGCGCACCCGTGCATCGTGCGCCGAAAGACCCCGCCTAGAATCGCAGTCTAGCGAAACCGCCCCGGTTTCAACACCTTCACACACCGAGAGGGCGCGCCCCGGGCAGCGCCCCTGATGCATCCGAGGAGCCTTCGGCATGGCCGGACATTCCAAATGGGCCAACATCCAGCACCGCAAGGGGCGCCAGGATGAGAAGCGCGGCAAGATCTGGACGCGCCTGACCCGCGAAATCATCGTGGCCGCGCGCTCGGGCGGCGGCGATGTGAACATGAACCCGCGGCTGCGGCTGGCCATTGACAAGGCCAAGGCAGCCAACATGCCGGCCGACAACATCAAGCGCAACGTCGACAAAGCCACCGGCAACCTCGACGGCGTGACCTACGAGGAAATCCGCTACGAGGGCTACGGCATCGGTGGCGCCGCGGTGATCGTCGATTGCATGACCGACAACCGGGTGCGCACGGTGGCCGAGGTTCGCCACGCTTTCTCGAAGTACGGCGGCAACCTGGGCACCGAAGGCTCGGTGGCGTTCCAGTTCAAGCACTGTGGCCAATTCATATTCGCGCCCGGCACCAGTGAAGACAAGGTCATGGAAGTGGCCCTGGACGCCGGTGCCGAGGATGTGGTCACCGGTGACGATGGGGTCATCGAGGTACTGACCGCCCCGGGCGACTTTGAAGCCGTGGGCAAGGCCTTGGATGCGGCCGGCTTGAAGGCTGAGGTGGCCGAGGTCACGATGCGTGCGGAGAACACCATTGCCCTGGGCGGAGAAGACGGCGTTCGCATGCAAAAACTCTTGGATGTGATCGAAGACCTCGACGACGTGCAGAACGTCTTCCACAACGCCGAGATCGACGAATGAACATCCTGGTGATCGGTGGAGGTGGCCGCGAACATGCGCTGGCCTGGAAGCTCGCGCGCAGCCCCAAGGCGCAAAAGGTGTTCGTGGCACCTGGAAATGGCGGCACTGCCCTGGATCCGAACCTGACCAACATCGCCTACGACGGCGTGAGCGACATCCCTGCCTTGGCCGAGTTTGCCTTGGCCAACAAGGTGGAGCTCACGGTGGTGGGCCCCGAGGCCCCCTTGGCCGCCGGCGTGGTGGACGAGTTCCGCCGCCGCGGCCTGCGCATCTTCGGCCCCACCAAGGCGGCGGCCCAACTGGAAAGCTCCAAGGCCTTCGCCAAGGACTTCATGAAGCGGCACCGTATTCCGACGGCCGAGTACGAGACCTTCACGGATGCGGCGGCCGCGCACGACTATGTGAACGCCAAAGGCGCTCCCATCGTCATCAAGGCCGATGGCCTGGCGGCCGGCAAGGGCGTGGTGGTGGCCGCCTCGCTGGACGAGGCGCACCAGGCCATCGACTTCATGTTGCTGGACAACAAGCTGGGTGTGCAGCACAACGCGGGCGGCGCGCGCGTGGTGATCGAAGAATTCCTGACCGGTGAAGAGGCCAGTTTCATCGTCATGTGCGACGGCACCCATGTGCAGGCCATGGCCACCAGCCAGGACCACAAGCGCATCGGTGACGGCGACACCGGCCCCAACACCGGCGGCATGGGCGCGTATTCGCCTGCCCCCGTGGTGACGCCTGAAGTGCATGCGCGCGTGATGCGCGAGATCATCATGCCCACGGTAGAAGGCATGCGGGCAGACGGTATTCCATTCACCGGCTTCCTCTACGCGGGCCTGATGATCGATGCACAGGGCCGCGCCAAGACGCTGGAGTTCAACACCCGCATGGGTGACCCGGAGACCCAGCCCATCATGATGCGGCTCAAGACCGACCTGGTGGACGTGATGCTGCATGCCACCAGTGGTGCATTGGACGCCGCGCCCATGGAATGGGACCGCCACGTGGCGCTGGGCGTGGTGATGGCCGCGCAGGGCTACCCCGAGTCCCCGCGCAAAGGTGACACCATCACCCAGTTGCCCAAGCCGGCCGACGACGCCACCGTGTTCCATGCGGGGACCGCGCGCGGCTCCGACGGCATCCTGCGCACCAGCGGCGGACGGGTCTTGTGCGTGACGGCCTTGGGCGATTCGGTGAAGGCGGCGCAGCAGCGCGCCTACCAACACCTGGCCGACATCCGTTTTGACGGCGCGCAGTACCGCCACGACATCGGTTGGCGCGCGATCAAGCGTTGAGTGGTAGACCGCAAGCCAAGCCGTACGAGGTACCCATGAGCACCATACCGATACACGAGCGGACCGTCCACTTCCAGGGCAACAGCGTGGCCAGTTGGATGCTCAAGCGCCTGGGCTGGACGCTGGACTTTGGCGGCCTGCCGGGCCGGCAGGGCGTGATGGTGGTCTATCCCCACACCTCCAATGTCGACTTTCCCATTGGCCTGCTGGCCAAATGGGCCATGGGTCTGCCGGCCAACTTCTGGGGCAAGGACTCGCTGTTTCGCATCCCGCTGTTCGGCGCCTGGCTGAAGTGGTTGGGCGGCGTGCCGGTCAACCGGTCGGCCCCCGGTGGGCTGGTCGAGCAGGCTGTCGAGCACCTGCAGCGATGCGTGGCGCAGGACTCCTATGCCTGGCTGGTGGTGGCACCCGAGGGAACCCGAAGCCTGACCCCAGGTTGGCGCAGCGGCTTCTACCGGGTGGCCCATCAGGCCGGTGTCCCGCTGGGGCTGGCCACCATCGACTTCTCCCGCAAGCACATTGCGGTGTCGACCTTCGTTCGACTCAGTGGGCAACAGGAATCCGATATGGCCCACATCGCCGGCCTCTTGGGGGATCCCAAGGGCTACCACCCGGCCAATGCCTCGCCCGTGCGAATGGCCTGATCCCGCGGGCTCACTGGACCCGCCTCGACCCGACTTGACCCCACGATGAGCATGCACCTGGACACCACCCCCGTTCGCCACTACCTGCTGGGTCTTCAGGACCAGATCATTGCTGCGCTTGAGCAAGAGGATGGCCAACCCTTCATGCGCGACGCCTGGACACGGGCGCCGGGTGAGCGGCTGCAGGGCGATGGCGTGTCGCGCTTGGTGGAGGAAGGCCATGTCTTCGAGCGCGGCGGGTGCAACTTCAGTCACGTCATGGGGCAGGCCATGCCACCGTCGGCGACTCAGCACCGACCCGAACTGGCAGGCGCGCCCTTCGAGGCCATGGGCGTGTCGCTGGTCATCCATCCCCGCAACCCCTGTGTGCCGACGGTGCACATGAACGTGCGCATGTTTGCGGCGCGGCCGGCGGGCCGCGAGCCGGTTGTGTGGTTCGGCGGCGGCATGGACCTCACCCCGTACTACGGGCAGGAAGAGGACGCCGCACATTTCCACAGAACCTGCCAGGCTGCCTTGCAGCCCTTTGGACAAGACAAGTACCCACGATTCAAGCAGTGGTGCGATGAGTACTTCTTCCTCAAGCATCGGGGTGAGCCGCGCGGGATTGGCGGCGTGTTCTTCGATGACTTCTCCGACCTGGGGTTTGAGGACAGCTTTGCCATGATGCGGGCTGTGGGGGATGCCTTCGTCCCGGCCTATCGCCCGATCGTGCAGCGCCGACGGGATCAGGCCTTCGGCGAGCGCGAGCGCGATTTCCAGGCCTATCGGCGAGGTCGCTACGTCGAATTCAACCTGGTCTTCGACCGCGGCACCTTGTTCGGTTTGCAGTCTGGAGGCCGCACCGAGAGTATCCTGATGTCGATGCCGCCCATCGTGAAGTGGCGTTACGACTGGAAGCCAGAGGCCGGCACACCCGAAGCGCGGCTGTACACCGACTTCCTTCGTGCCCGCGATTGGGCCTCGTGGACAGGCCCCGGGTCGATCGCCTGAGTGCGCGGGTGATCCGCCGCGCGCACGACGCCACCCGACTGAACCGCCCTTCAGCACGCCCACCATGAATGCCCGCCCACGCCAAGTGGCCTTGTTGGGCGGGAGTTTCGATCCGGTGCATCTGGGTCACATGGCCATGGCGCAGGCCGCCTTGGATCAGTTGCCGATTGACGAGCTTTGGTGGGTTCCGGTGGGGCAAGCTTGGCAGAAGAGCCGCCCCTTGACCGCGGCCGCGCACCGTGTGGCCATGCTGAAGCGGGCGATCGGCCGAGATGCGCGCCAACGCATAGAGCCCTGCGAGGTTGAGCGTGAGGGCCCGACCTACACCATCGATACCCTGAACACGCTGGCCAAGCGTCACCCCGGTGTGCGCTGGCACCTGCTCTTGGGTTGGGATCAATTTCTCAACCTGCCCAGTTGGAAGCGTTGGGAAGAGGTGGTGGCCAAGGTGAGTCTGGCAGTGGCCCAGCGACCGGGAGGGGCCGACGTCCTGGCGCCGGGCTTGCAGGCGCTGTCCATCGAGCCTCTTCACATGGCGCCGTGGGACGTGTCATCCACAGCCATTCGTTCCGATGTCGCCGCAGGGCGTCCGGTCCTTGACCGCGTCAGCGCGCCGGTGGCGCGCTATATTGCCGACCAGGGCTTGTACCGTGATGCGGTCGACCCTAGCCCCCAGGCCTGATCCACCTACCGCCCATTCGCCAGGAGCCCAATGGACATCCGCAAGCTGCAGCGCGCCATCGTCGATGGTCTCGAGGACGTCAAGGCCCAGAACATCCGCGTGTTCAACACCGAACACCTTTCGCCGCTGTTCGAGCGGGTCATCGTGGCCTCAGGCACCAGCAACCGCCAGACCAAGGCACTGGCGGCCAGTGTGCGCGATGCGGTCAAGGCCGCCGGTTTTGCGGTGCTGCGCACCGAGGGTGAGGACAACGGCGAGTGGATCATCGTGGACTGCGGCGCTGCCGTGGCCCACATCATGCAGCCCACCATCCGCGAGTATTACCACCTCGAGGAGATTTGGGGTGACAAACCCGTGGCCCTGAAGACCGCAGCGACCAAGGGCCTGCCCAAGGCCAGTGCCCCGGCGGCGAAGAAGGCAGCTCCCGCCAAGAAGGCAGCCGCTGCGAAGAAGGCGGCCCCGGCGAAGAAGGCGGCCCCGGCGAAGAAGGCGGCCCCCGCCAAGAAGGCGGCCCCGGCGAAGAAGGCAGCTCCCGCCAAGAAGGCAGCTCCCGCCAAGAAGGCAGCTCCCGCCAAGAAGGCCGCGCCTGCGAAGAAGGCCACCGCCGCCCGCAAGTCACGCGCGCCCTGAGCCATGAAGCTGTGGGTCCTGGCCGTCGGGCAGCGCATGCCGGCCTGGGCCGAGGCGGCCTGGCAGGACTTCTGCAAGCGCTTTCCGCCCGAGCTGCGGCTTGAACTCAAGGAAATCAAGGCTCAGAGCCGCACGGGCCACTCGGCCGAGTCCTGCATGGCGGCCGAAGCCACCCGGCTGGAGGCGGCCCTGCCCAAGGGATGTCGCGTGGTGGTGTTGGATGAGCACGGACAGCGCCTGAGCACCGTGGTCATGGCCTCGCGGCTGGAGGCCTGGCGCACAGAGGGGCGCGACGTGGCACTGATCATCGGGGGCCCGGATGGCTTGGATGCGCGCATCAAATCCTTGGCCGACGAAACCTGGCGCCTGTCCGATCTCACCTTGCCCCATGCCTTCGTGCGGGTGATGCTGGCCGAGGCGCTCTACCGTGCATGGACCGTGACCATCGGCCATCCTTACCACCGAGAGTGACGGACCCCCGCGAATGCGCGCCTACGCCTTTGTCTACCTCGCCTCGCAAAGCCCGCGCCGCTCGCAGCTGCTGGACCAACTGGGTGTGGCCCACCAGCCGCTGCTGCCGGGGCCGCAGGAAGATGCGGAGGCGCTGGAAGTTGGCTTACCCGCCGAGGGTGCCGAGGCCTACGTGCAGCGCGTCACCGGGCTGAAGCTGCAGGCGGCCTTGAAGCGCCTTCGCAGCCGCGGCCTTCCGATGGCACCCGTGTTGTGCGCCGACACCACGGTCGTACTCGGCCAGCGCATCCTGGGCAAGCCTGGATCCGATGAGGAGGCCCTGGCCATGTTGCGCGCCCTCTCTGGCCGAACCCATCGCGTGCTCACCGCTGTGGCTGTGGGTCTGGGACGGCGCCGCTATGCGGCCCTGAGCGTGTCCCGGGTCCGATTCGAGCCCATCGCAATCGATGCCCTGATGAACTATGTGGAAAGCGGTGAGCCACGAGGCAAGGCCGGGGCCTATGGCATCCAAGGCCGCGCGGCCGCATGGATTTCGCGCATCGAGGGCAGCTACAGCGGCATCATGGGCCTGCCCCTGCACGAAACGGCGGCCGTTTTGCGCGCTTGTCGTGTGGCCTTCTAGTGCGAGACTTGCGCCATGCAAGACATTTTCATCAATTGGACGCCGCAGGAAACCCGGGTAGCGGTGGTGGAGAACGGCGCCATCCAGGAGCTGCACCTGGAGCGTTCGCTGGAGCGCGGCCTGGTCGGCAATGTATACCTGGGCAAGGTGGTCAGGGTACTGCCGGGCATGCAAAGCGCCTTCGTCGAAATCGGCCTGGAGCGTGCGGCCTTCCTGCACGTGGCCGATCTGCACTCGCAAATCGCCGCGCGGCAAGAGCAGGGCAGTGCGGCGGCCAGCCCCACGCCCATCGAACGCCTTGTCTTCGAAGGGCAAAGCCTGATGGTGCAGGTGCTCAAGGACCCCATCGGCACGAAGGGTGCGCGCTTGAGCACGCAGATCAGCATCGCCGGGCGGCTGTTGGTGTACCTGCCGCAAGACAGCCACATCGGCATTTCGCAGAAGATCGAATCGGCGGAGTTGCGCGAGCAATTGCGTGAGCGTGTGTTGATGCTGGCCACGCAGGCTGCACAAGCCGACCAGGGCAATGAGCCGGCCGGTGCCGGGCACGGTGGCTTCATCCTGCGAACCAATGCAGAAGATGCCAGCGACACCGAGCTGGCCGCCGATATCGCCTACTTGCGGCGCACCTGGTCCAGCATTCGACAGCGCAGTCACCGCCAGCCTCCGGGCACGCTGCTGCACCAGGATCTCACCCTGGCCGAGCGTGTCCTTCGCGACCTGAGCAACGACGACACCCAGTCCATCCGAATTGACTCGCGACTGCAGTTCGAGCATCTGCAAGCCTTCGGCGCCATCTACACGCCCGGTGCGGTGGCCAAGCTTGGCCACTACAGCGGCGAGCGGCCGATCTTCGATCTGCACAACATCGATGAGGAAATTTTGCGGGCGCTGCAGCGGCGCGTGGCTCTCAAGAGCGGCGGCTACCTGGTCATCGACCAGACCGAGGCGCTCACCACGGTGGATGTGAACACCGGGGGCTTCGTCGGCGGCCGCAACTTCGAGGACACCATCTTCAAGACCAACCTGGAGGCCGCAGGTGCCATTGCGCGGCAGCTGCGCTTGCGCAACCTGGGCGGGATCATCATCGTCGACTTCATCGACATGGCCCGCGATGAACACCGACAGGCCGTCCTGACCGAGCTGCACAAGCAGCTCTCGCGGGACCGAACGCGCACGACCGTGGGCGACTTCACCCCACTCGGGCTGTTGGAGCTCACCCGCAAGCGCACCCGGGAATCACTGGCCCATCTGCTGTGCGAGCCGTGCCCCACCTGCGAAGGCCGTGGCCAGGTGAAGACCGCACGCACGGTGTGCTACGACGTGCTGCGGGAGATCCTCAGAGAGGCCCGGCGCTTCCAGCCCCGCGAGTTCCGGGTGGTCGCCAGCCCGGCGGTGGTGGAGATGTTGCTGGACGAGGAAAGCGTGCACCTGGCCGGCCTGAGCGAATTCATCGGCAAACCGATTTCGCTGATGGCCGAGCCCTCCATGAATCCCGAGCAGTACGACATCGTGCTGCTTTAGGCGCCTGTGCCGTTCAAGTCTTGTTGCGCGGCACCCGACCCATCAGGTAGAACTCGTCATTGGGCCGCATGCCGGTCATGTTGGCCATGCGGTTGGAAAGACCGAAGAAGGCGGTGATGGCGCCGATGTCCCAGATGTCCTCGTCGGTGAAGCCCTGAGCGTGCAACATGGCAAAGTCGGCCTCGTCCACCGCGGCGGAATCCAGACACACCTTCATCGCGAAGTCGAGCATCGCTCGCTGGCGCGGTGTGATGTCAGCCTTGCGGTGGTTGATGGCGACCTGATCGGCCACGAGCGGCTTCTTCTCATAGACGCGCAGGATGGCACCATGCGCCACCACGCAGTACAGGCAGTGGTTGGCGCCAGAGGTGGCCACGATGATCATCTCGCGCTCGCCCTTGGACAGCCCTCGCGGGGAACCATCGGGGCCGGGCGTCTTTTCCGGCTTGAGCAGCAGGGCATCGTGATAGGCGAGGAAGGCGCGCAGTTCGTCGGGGCGGTGCGCCAGTGCGAGGAACACATTGGGCACAAAGCCCGCCTTGGACTGCACCTCCAGGATGCGGGCCTTGAGGTCCTCAGGCAAGTCCACCATGGCCGGCACCGGCCAGCGACTGATGGGGCGGGCTGCGCCGGACGGGGGCTGAGTCATGGGCTTTGCCTTTCGTTCGAATCCGTGCGGAACTGCAGCGCATGCAGGCGCGCATACAAGCCATTGGCGGCCAGCAATTCGGCCGGCGCTCCATCTTCCACAACCCGGCCCTCGGACAGCACCGCCACACGGTCGGCATGTTCGATGGTGGACAGGCGGTGGGCGATCACGATCGTGGTGCGGCCCAGCATCAGGCGCTCCAGGGCCGACTGCACGGCGCGCTCGCTTTCGCTGTCCAGGGCCGAGGTCGCCTCGTCCAGAATCAGCACCGGTGCATCTTTGAACAGGGCCCGCGCAATGGCCAAGCGTTGGCGCTGCCCACCCGACAAGCGAGCACCGTTGTGCCCCACGGGGGTGTCCATGCCCTGGGGCAGTGAATCGACGAACTCCATGAGGTGGGCGTCCTGCAGTGCCTGCCGAACCCGCACACGCAAGTCGGCGTCATCGGTTTCGCCCAGGGCCACATTGGCCGCCACGCTGTCGTTGAACAGCACCACGTCCTGGCTCACCAAGGCAAACTGCTCGCGCAGGCAGGTCAGATCCCACTGGGGAAGCGCCACACCGTCAAGTCGAACCTCGCCGCTGCTGGGGTCCAGGAAGCGCGGCAGCAGTTGCACCAAGGTGCTCTTGCCCGAGCCTGATGGCCCCACCAACGCCAGCGTCTGCCCTGGCTTGACGCGAAGGCTTACACCCTCCAGTGCCGCTGGGCCCGTGTCACGATAGCGCAGGCCCACATCCACGAACTCGATGTCGCCCTGCACGCGCCCGCCGGAAGGAAGATGCTCTGGGCCACCGGCCTCAGGGGGGCTGGTCTCCAGGAGGTCAAGGCCACGTTCTACCGCCGCCAGGCCACGTGCCAGGGGGGCGGTGGCGTCGCTCAGGTGTTTGAGTGGTGCCACCAGCAGCAGCATGGCCGTCACGAAGGCCACGAAGCCGCCCACCGTGCCTTGACCCTGCTGCCACAGTGCGGCGGTGATCACCCCCGACAAGGCAACGGCGGCCAGCATCTGCGTCAGGGGTGAACTGATGGCGCTGGCTGCCACCGACTTCAGCATCAGGCTGCGCAGGAAGAGGCTTCGCCGCTCAAAGCGTAAGCGTTGAACCTGCTGGGCCGCATGCAGCCGCACGATGCGCCAGGCCAGCACGTTTTCCTCGACCACATACGCCAGGCTGTCGGTGGCCTCTTGGCTGGCCACCGCCAGGCGCCGCAGTCGGCGCGAGACGGCGCGCATCACCCCGGCCACGGCCGGTGCCAGCAGCAGCACCATCAGCGTCAGTTCCCAGTTCAGCCACAGCAGGTAGGTCAGCAGGGCGATGATGGTCAACCCGTCCTTGGCGATGCCCAGCACCGCGCCGCCCAATTGGTTGGCGCCCTGCTGCACCTCGTAGACCACGGTGTTGGTCAGCGAACTGGCGCTGGTGCGGGCGTAGAGCGTCGGCGTGGCGTCGAGCAGCCGGTCGAACAGGGCCTCGCGCAGGCGCAGCACCGCTCGGTTGGTGGACCACGCCAGCGCATAGTTGGCCACGAAGCTGGCCAGGCCCCGGACGAAGAACAGGCCGAGCAGTGCCGCTGGAACTGCCCACAAGGGAAAGCCACCCTGTCCACTGAAGCCTTCGTCCAGCAGTGGCTTGAGCAGGGCAGGGATGAGGGGTTCGGTGGCGGCGCCCACGGCCGCGGCCGCCAAGGCGGCCCACACGCCAGGCATGGACCCTTTGGCATACGGTGCCAATCGCCGCAGCCGCACACGCCAGGGCCGGGCGATGGTCGATGCGCTCGAAGGCGCGGGGTCCTGCAAAGTCGTGTTGGTCATCAGGGGTTCAACAAGCGCCTCGATTATCGCGACACCCCCACCTAAAATTGCTGCCATGAGTGATTTGAGCAACAACAACGGCCGTCGCCGTTTTCTCTCCACGGCAGCCGGCACCGTCGGTCTGCTTGCCGCGCCCGGCGCGGCGTGGTCCCAGTTTCGCGTGGAGATCGGCGGCGTGGGCGCCACGCAATTGCCGATTGCCGTGGCCCGTTTCAGGGGCGAGGACAACGCCCCCCAGGCCATCAGCGCCATCGTCATGGCCGACCTGGAGCGCAGCGGCTTCTTCCGCCGCATCGAGGCGGCTGCCGTCGTCGAGGAAACCGGCCTGCCAGCCATGGGCGAGTGGCGCAGCCGCGGAGCCGATGCGCTGGTCGGCGGTTCCGTAACACGCCTGGCCGATGGCCGCTTCGACGTGCGCTACCGCCTGTGGGATGCGGTCAAGGCCACTGACCTGGGCGGCGGCAGCGAGGCGGTCGTGGCAGCCGACCTTCGTCTGGTGGCCCACCGCATTGCCGACAACATCTTTGAGCGCCTGACCGGTGAGAAGGGTGTGTTCTCCACCCGCATCTGTTACGTGAGCAAGCAGGGCCGTCAATACCAGTTGCGCATCGCCGACGCCGACGGGGAGGGTGCGGCCGTGGCGCTCAACAGCAGCGAGCCGATCATCTCTCCCGCCTGGGCGCCGGGTGGCAAGGAGATCGCCTACGTGTCCTTCGAGTCGCAAAAGGCGGTCGTATGGGTTCAGAACGTGGCCACCGGTGCGCGGCGCATGGTGGCCAACTTCCGTGGCAGCAACAGCGCCCCGGCCTGGTCGCCCGACGGCAACCGGCTGGCCATGACCCTGTCTCAGGAAGGCGGCTCGCAGCTCTTCAGCCTCAACCGCGACGGCACGGGCCTCAGGCGGCTCACGCAGAGTTCGGCCATCGACACCGAACCGGTGTACGCGCCGGACGGGCGGACGCTGTACTTCGTGAGCGATCGCGGAGGAAGTCCCCAGGTGTATCGCATGCCCGCCGAGGGCGGAGCGGCCGAGCGCGTCACCTTCAACAGCGCCCAGAGCCTGAGTCCGGCCATCAGCCCAGACGGTCGATTGCTCGCCTTCATCAGCCGGCAGTCTGGCGCCTACCGGCTGGTGGTGCAGCCCCTGGACGGCAGCGGACCGCCGGTGGCCATCACCGAATCGACTGACGACCAGAGTCCCAGTTTTGCACCCAACGGCAAGCTCATCGTCTACAACACGCGCGCCGCTGGACGGGACCTCCTGATGACCACCACCTTGGACGGTAAAATCAAGG
>JACCEC012971136.1_pt1 | contig 31311 bp, 42 predicted proteins | sample 7450121 | NCBI WGS metagenome assembly JACCEC01 (sample SAMN15323455, study PRJNA562643) | freshwater metagenome | isolation source: river surface water | place: USA:Blue River Watershed | collected 2017-08-18 | reverse complement strand
TATGGTCAATACCGAATGGCTCGAATCGAATCGCGAGCAGCTCTTTGCGGAGACGTATCACCGAGTCGTCGACCTTAACGAAAGTGTGCATGAGTTCCCAGCGGAGGAAACCACAAGGCAGCAGGAAATGCGACAGATTGTAAATCCGAATGAGGAGGTTATTTTTGAATGGTATTTTAAGACACTCACAGAAAGCGAACGGAATGCAGGCATCACTACCGAAATGGCATTCAAGGACGCGGTGAATAAAGATATACCAATTCTGTACACAAAAATTACCAAAAATGAAGCGATGCAGATTGGATCAGTTTTGCAGCACTCACTAAAACTTGAGCGCAAAAGGACTATGAACAACTACGCGCGCGCATGGCGATACTACCCTACCGAAGAGACCATGAAGATGGCACCAAAGTCGATTAAGATTGAAGAATTAACAAACACGTTGGATAAAGATTGGTAAATATATGCTAAAAGAAATCATAGAAGCATACGGTTTCGTTGATCTAGGCATTCAGAAAAACCCTTACATGTACTCATATAAGAAAGGAGAAACGAGGATAAACTATTATCACACGACGGGTACTGTCACCGTCCAGAAAGAATTCGGATCTTGTAAAACATACCGTGATATTCATACCGATGAGCAAATGGAGAAGATACTTATTACTATATAAATAACATGGAAGAAACAAAAAAAATAGACGACTTAGCGCTACACGAGACGACATTCCTATCGGATAAAGAGTCTGTAATGAGAGTACCCGGAGGCTTTATCTATTGTTTTTATGAGATTGATTATCGCTACGCTAATGAACCCTTCAAACTGGTTAAAAAGACAGTGACATCATCAGTGTTTGTACCTGAAATCAAATAATATGATCTCCTACAAACTAGCAAAACAACTCAAGAAAATGACGTCAATTTATAGACGAATTTTTCTACGCACAACTACGACAAAATCTCTTTCAGACGTTGAATTAAAAAAGGCCATAAACAGACTTGCAAATGAAGAAAAATGGGAAGCGCCAAAGGAAGCTTTTATATTCCCTGAAGACATATTCAATAATAAATGAAACCCTTTGCCCATCAATTAAGATATGCAAAAAACTACAAAGATCGTGAATTAGTCGTACATGAAGGAGGTACTGGGAAGACTGTATGTGCCTGTTTATGGCTGAAGGACGGACGGGACAGAGACGCATTGGTCATTTGTCCAAAGCGCGTGGTCGAGAAATGGAAAGAAGCGCTCAAGGATTGGGGATCTAAAGCAACGGTCGTCAGTAAGGACCAATTCAAAAAGATGCCTGCTGCCCATTGGTCGGCATTAGTAGTCGATGAAGCAGATGAATTTGCGTCACCATTATTTGGGAAGGGACGATCGAAATTAGCCGCAGCGCTCTACGATCTTATTAAGCAGTATGATATGCCGACGCTATTACTCTCAGCGACGCCTATTCGATCAACACCATGGAATTTACATACGTTACTGTGCTATTTGCGCATCTATATACCCCATGAAAAATGGAGAAATTACTTTTTCTCATTAGAAAGACGCCCCTATCTACCTCGTCCTGCGTGGATCCCTAAGTCCAATTGGCGACAGCTCATACGCCCGACGCTCGAAAAGTACTCGGACATTGTGCTTTTGAAGGATTGCGTGGGCGATCTACCACCAGTCACCGAAAAAATACTCCGTGTAAAGGTAGAGAAATATGTCCCCGTCGAAGACACTTTTCACGAGGAGCATAGAAATGAGCAATTACATAAGCCAGCGGAGATTCTTGAGGTAGCGAAACAATACAGAAAGGTCTTAGTGGTCGCGTACTATCGCGAGGAGATTGCGACTTTAGAAAAAATCTTATCAAAGGACAGACTAACCTTTACCGTGCATGGCGGGGTAAAGGATCAGGAAGTCTTATTGAAGAAGGCAAATGAGGTCGATGAATGTTTCTTAATCGTCCAAGCGTCCCTAGGCGCCGGCTTCGACGCAGACACCTTTTCAGCTGTAGTGTATACCTCAATGTCCTACAAGGTACGAGACTTTGTGCAGATGGGCTATCGTGTTAGACGTATCAAAAACCTTCACCCGGTGGTATATTACTATCTATTAGCGGGTAGGTGCGATAAAGCAGTATATGAAACAATCAAAAAAGGCCTCGATTTTGTCCCCTCTCATTGGAAACCAATTGCCAGAATTGCCGAGAGTGTTAAATAAAAAGGAAGCGCGTTTTGGTACAACGACATTCACCCCGTGGTTTATTAAAAACGCTAGGAAACATTTTACTCTAACTCCGGTATTTGAGCTCAAACAAACGGAGACATCATTGCCGTTCTCGCGTGTTGAGAAACACCAAGAGCGTAAACTTTGGAGCGCAAAGTATGGGGTTTCTATCTATAAGATAAGTGACGAGAGTCGAGGTGAAAAGCCTTTTGACTCTATTGGCCTCATGAACTGTGAAGCATACCTCGTCATCAAATACCCTAAGCATTTCTATATTATCGACATTGACGACTGGTTGAATGAAGTGAAACGATCCACGAGGCGATCATTAACCGAGGAAAGAGCAGATGAGATTTGTAAGATAAAGGTATGAAAAAAATTGACTATTCAAAAATAAATAACGATGAGCTAGAGGAGATCAGGAGAAAGGTAAATGAAGAAATAGAAAAAAGACTTGCTACCGATCCTTGTCAGTTTCTTATTCTAGCGGTTGTGTGTAATTACATCAGAGGCAAGAAAGAGATGAATAAGATCGAGAAGAGAATAGTTGAAAATTATGAGAACAAACTAACTGAGATACATAATTTTTATAAGAAAAACCGCCCATAAGGCGGCATTTTCTTTGTGAATGATTAAGCGTTTAATTTAGAATGGCTTTACTTCAGACTCCTCTTTTACAAGACCATCGAAGTCAGGATCGTTTGCAGGTGCATTTACTTGCAACTTTTCATCTTCATTGTCGAGCTCTGCGACAGTCTTGTTTGCAAGATTAGTCTCGAGATTTTTACCATAAAAACCTAGAACCTTAGTCGGCTTCTTCTTTTTGTCAGCATTTGGGATAGTGCTTTCAAATACAATAGAAAGCGGATCACCTAGTCGAAGATTGTTTGTCTTGTTCAAGATAAAAGGTAGACGCTTAATTCCTACGTTAATAAGCTTGCCGTTTTCCTGCTCGAGAGTAATTCCTCGTTGCGCCTGATTGGTTATATTGCCCGCTGCATCTTTTTCCTCAGCTCGGAAGAAAACGTCACGAACATATCCTTGCACCATATCACCTACCTTCTCGAACTTTGCCCATGGTTCAGACCATGCAATGTCACGTGGTTTTGTTAGAGTGTCGTTCTTAAATGATTTGAAGTCGTAATTACTTGTCATATATTATTTATTGTTAATAATCATTCACAAAAACAGTATACATCATACGAGCATTGCTCGCAAGTAGTATGTATGATATATTATCCCCATGTACGAATTACCAAAGGGATATCTCTCATGGTCAAGCATCAATTTATGGAACACCAATAAGGATATGTTCCGTAGGGTCTACTATTTTAAGGATAAGAAGTTTGAGACACGTGAGACTATATTCGGTAAAAAGATTGCACAGATGCTTGAGAATAAGGAATACGATGAGCACCCTACGCTTAGGAAAATTCCGAGGTACGAGTATGCAGAATATAAAATCGAGATTGAAGTGGAAGGCATAAAGGTCTATGGTGTACTCGACTCATTCAGCTTACGAAGAAAAGCTTTCAAAGAGTATAAGACCGGGCACAAATCAAAAGATGGAAAGGATCCATGGGACGAATTGAAAGTGAGGAAGCATGGACAGTTACCATTCTACTCATTCCTTATCGAGCAAAAATTCGGCAAGGTCGAAGAATGGACAGAGCTCATTCACTTAGAGACTGCATTCGGGAAAGAGACGACAGAATTTGACGGGCATATTTTAGAAGGTACAAACGATAAGCTAGTACTAACAGGTAAGGTAAAAAAGTTTAAGAGAAAAATTGAACAATATGAACGAGATCGCATCCGACAAATCATTAAGAAAGCCGCAAAAGAAATCAGCGAAGACTTCTTACTTTTCAAAGATGGCAAATATGGATCCATTGGAGAAAAGTAAATACTTTAAGAAGATCGGGAGGAAAGGGGGACTGAAGTCAAAAGCAGCAGGAACTGATTACTCGAAACTTGTTAAAATTCGATATAACAAAAAATGAAAGACCGATCACAACCAGCTTCTGACGATTGGGCAACACCTAAAAAACTTTACGACGAGCTCGATGCCGAGTTTCACTTTGATTATGATCCGTGTCCATTGAACGGTAGGGGGGGGGCTTCAGGGCGATTGGGGGAATAGGAACTATGTGAACCCACCGTATAGTCGTAAATTGAAAGAGGCCTTTGTAAAAAAGGCAATAGAACAATCGGCAAAAGGCAAGCTATGCGTCTTATTACTTCCAGTATCGACAAGCACCATTCTTTTTCACGATTTCATCAAACCGAATGCGAAAGAGATCCGCTTCGTGCGTGGGCGCATTGCATTTTGTGGGACGAATACAAAAGGTGAATATGTTACGACAAAGAAACCGATGCATGACAGCATGATTGTTATATTAAAACTTATCCCCAGTGTCCTTTGACATACGAGCGATGCCCGTATACAGTGTAGAAGTAAATAAATAAAACACATATGACAAACGCAACATTGATTAAGTACGCAGAGATTGTTAAGGCAGAGAAAGAGCTCGCAGAAAAGAAGGAAGTGCTCAAGGCGAAGATCGTCGAAGATTTTGGCAAGGATAAGATCGACAAGCTTGAGTGTGACTTTGGTACATTCACTATCTCATCGAAGCCTAAGTGGGAGTACTCAAAGAAAGTGAAGAAGCTTGAAAGTGACTTGAAGATTTTGAAGGTGACGGAGCAGGAGAATGAGACAGCGAAGAAGACAGATGGCGATAAGTTCTTAGTGTTCACGACCCCTAAGGACAAGTAACATGCTCGAAAATAACACACGACGGATCAGCCGGGAGGTAGTGAACATTTTGAACCAGTACGACGAAGTAGAAGTACGCAGTGACAGTTTTAACCCGATGGAGGTAGCAGAGGAACAAATTGAGAAGCGAACGGGCATATTCTTTATAAGCCTCATCGACACACAGAATGAGGGTGACATACAAAAGATTGCAGAAACGTTCAACATCTCGCTTCATGCCGCAGCAAAGACTTGGTACATCAAGCAAGTTGGACAGAAGCTCGAGGAGGAACAGGATAAGCTTAGAATTATTTATAATAAACTAAACAACGAACACGATGAAGTTATTTAACGCAGCAACGTATATGCAAAGACAGCGACAGGAAAAGCGACAGCGTTTCATCGACACAGCAATGATAGTGGCAGCCTACACAGGTGGAGTAATCCTCTTTGTAGGGACAGTACTTATTAAAGTAACTCAATAATATGGACACAACAGTCATATTAGTCGTGAGAGTAATTTCAGTATTGTGTATGGTGATTTCTATCTGGATTACATATGTCTCAATGCATTCGTCAAAGACGTTCAATAGCCACCTAGCGTGGTATGAGGTTTTCTGGCTTGTTGCAGCAAGCCTACTGTTTGTAGTTGGTATGGTTGGTTACTCACTAACCTACTAATATGGACGAGCACTACGAGCAAGCAACTTGGTGCAAGGTGGTATGGTATGTAATCCTAGCAGTGGTAATCATCTTCGGCATCGCCCTTGCAATTCAAGCGACAGAGCGCATAGACAACTTAAAAGTAACACAGATAGCTTAATCATATGAAAACACAACTACGTTGGAAATTCCTACGAACAGGATTAAAGTCAAATAGTGGCGACCACACATGGACACTTAATGAGTGGTACAAACACGAGGGTAAGCTTTCTATTTGCAATAGCGGCTTTCATTGTTCTAAAGAAATAGGCCAGGCTTTCTCATACGTCGGTGGTGAGTATCTCGCCCAGGTTGAAGTCAAAGGTAAGTGTGACGAACAAAAAGACAAAGAAGCGTGGACAGAAATGCGCATTGTGAAAGTATGGGAATGGACAAAGAAAGATAGTGTTGAGATTGCTATCTTTGCCGCTGAACAAGTAATTGAAATTTACGAGAAGAAGTACCCAGACGACAAACGCCCTCGTGAGGCCATTAATGCCGCAAAAGCATGGCTCAAAAATCCTACAGACGCAGCAGCACGCGCAGCACGCGCAGCAGCAGACGCAGCAGGCGCAGCAGCATACGCAGCATACGCAGCAGCATACGCAGCATACGCAGCAGCAGACGCAGCACGCGCAGCAGCATACGCAGCATACGCAGCAGCAGACGCAGCATACGCAGCAGCAGACGCAGCACGCGCAGCAGCAGGCGCAGCACGCGCAGCAGCAGACGCAGCATACGCAGCAGAAGCAGCAGCCGCAGCATACGCAGCATACGCAGCAGCCGCAGCAGCATACGCAGCAGACGCAGCAGCAGACGCATCACGCGCAGCAGACGCAGCATCATACGCAGCATCACGCGCAGCAGACGCAGCAGTGCTAAAGACAATTTACGCCCGTTTTGACGAGCAGGTTAAGAAATTGAAGAAATATGATAACAAAGCTTAAAGAAAACGAGATATTTGTATTCGGCTCTAACTTAGCTGGAAGTCATGGAGGAGGAGCCGCCAAGTTTGCAAAGGACAACTTCGGAGCAGAAGAAGGTATTGGCGAGGGTTTAACTCGCAATTGTTACGCATTCCCTACACTTGGTACTCACTTAGAAATGCGCAAGGATAGTGAACTAAAAATAAGTGTTGCAAAGCTCTACAAAGCCTGTGAGGCGAATAGTGACAAGACATTCCTCCTCACTGCCGTCGGTACAGGCATCGCAGGATATCCAGTGGAGTACATGAAGCGTTTATTTGAGAATCCACCAGCTAACTTAATCCTACCCGATGAATTCAGGTAGATTATAAATAACAAACATATGCAAAAAAAATATAGCTTAACAAGTAAATCAATTAACCACTTTGGCCGAACATTGTTTCAAATCAAGGCTGAAATTTCATTTGGCTCTATCGTAAAGGGCGAAATTGGCGGTTATGTAGAGAAGGAAGCAAACCTTAGCCAAGATGGCAACGCATGGGTCTCTGGCAACGCATGGGTCTATGGCAACGCATGGGTCTATGGCAACGCATGGGTCTCTGGCAACGCATGGGTCTATGGCAACGCACGTGTCTATGACAACGCACGTGTCTATGACAACGCACGTGTCTATGACAACGCATGGGTCTCTGGCAACGCACGTGTCTATGGCAACGCATGGGTCTATGACAATGCATGGGTCTCTGGCAACGCATGGGTCTATGGCAACGCATGGGTCTATGGCAACGCACGCCTTACAGCAAAGGCGAGCTTCACAAAAGGTTGGTTCATTGGAGGTGACGATTCTGGCAAGATTTCAGAAATCACAGCTGACACAGGCACAACTTATTGGAAGAAACAATATGTTCTCGGTGACTATGAAATCAAGCCAGTAGAGGAAGTACAAGAAGTGTCTCTCAAAGGTGAAAAGGTATCAGTCACCATCAAGGGTAAGACTTACACAGCAGTAATTGAATAACATGCCCACCATCGCACAAGGTGTATACGAGGACTGGGTACAGCCAGAACTCAAACGCCAAAAGGAGTTAAAACGCCAAGTAGAAATCGACGAAGCCCCTATGGACATAGGACAAACACGATACGAGACATTCCCTTACACACCGAGAGATGATAGGAGGGTAAAGCCAGCAAGCATTTGGGCACTTATTAGTCAGTTTAGTATATAAATATGGAATCTTATATAAAATTTATAGCAGGCATAACACTTTTCTTGGTACTTGTAGGAGCATCAATATGGATGGCTGTGTACAGATATAAAGATTGCAAACGAATAGGCCATACAACACTTTATTGTTTCACTAGTAAATAACCATGACCACAACAATCAAACAAATCGTCAAAGAGGTGCTAGACCAGATGGAGGGAGAGACATTTAGTGAGCACAAGCAATTCAGAGAGGTTCTCGAAGGCAAGCTTACAAGCAGGTTGAATCACCTCATATCGGGGTTGAAGGAGGAGGCAAGTCATGAGTGTGTTTATCCAGATGCAGTCCCTGTTGATGACCCTGTATACAGGTGCAGTATTTGTGGAATGATAAAAAATAACATGCCAAGCAACATACAAAAAGTTATTGAGGAGGGGGTGAAGCGGTTTGATGAGGAGCATCCAATAGGTGTTGCGTGCACAAAAAGATGGGGGTGTGACAATTGTGGTGGTTGTTATGCCAACGACATGTCTATAACCGAGGCAAAAGCTTTTCTCTCCACCACCATCTCCAACGTCCTCCAAGCTATAGAGGAGGCGGCAGGGAGAGAGACACCGATCGAAGCTGCTTTTCCTATTAGTAGTTTTATGGCTGATTGGAAGAAAGGTTACAACGCAGGTGTAGCAAAAGTCATAGCATTAGTAAAATCGGCTAGGGATAGTGTGAAATAAATATGAAAACAATCAACGAAATTTACCAAACGTATGATGCAATTTTGAAAAAGGATATTTGGTATTTGAATGGCGGTGTATTTTATCCAAAAGATAGAGTGCCACCAAAAGATTTACAAGATGCTGTAAATAGATACAAAACATTAGTTCTTAAACTGGATGCACTGAGGCTAGAGGCCATAAATTTAAAAAAACGTTACAATATGAAAACAATCACAATCAAAGTTAACGACGAAGCAACAGAGGAGAAGGTAGTGAGTCTCTTGAAAGAGCACGCACCAGAGATGTTTGAGGCGGAGTTTAGTATGTTGGGGTATTTGAGGGATATAGAGACAGGTGTTGAGTACGAGCTTTATAGTCTTGGTAAAGCACATGAAAAGCGTCTCCGTGCCCTCCTCAAAATATGGGAGTGGAAGGAGAAGAATGATAAAGGAGGTGCCAAAAATTACGCCATATTCCTACGAGTAGAATCAGAAACATTTGGGTTAAGCCCTCGGGGTATGTATGAAAATAACACCGAATTACCATATTTCTCTACAGAAGAAATCGCCCAACGCGCCCTCAAAGAGCTCGAAGCAGAATACAAGGTGGTGTTTAATGTGAAGTAGGTATGCCAATAACAACAATGATGATGATGGTGAACAGAAGCGGGTTAAGTGGTGTCGGCGGAGGCGGTGTATTGGGGATTATATTTAATGTAGTATTTCTGGCAGTAATCGCGTGGAGCTCTTACATGCTGTACAGAATAATAAAAGATAACTAATCAATTATGCCATTCAAAAAATTCAAACCAGCAGACCAAAAACACGCACAGTGTGTATCACCAGAACACCAACCGCCAGGAAATATGGTTTTGCAGCCTGGAGAGTACATATGGCAGTGCCCGCACTGTTTAGTCGAAACGCCGTTATCAGTACCATTAGTAACGTGCTAACAAATAACCTATGGAACAAATAGAAAGTGTATACACCATAGCATCTACGTCATTTGTTGGGACGACTACCACTAGGCATGTAACTCACTGTACTGAAAAAGCGGATATGTGTGTCAGAGACTTGCCGAGCGCTTCTGAATTTTTTAGAGAGCAGATAGGCTCATTACTATTCGGCCCAGTGATACTTATTCTTGTGGTTGGTGTAGTTATATTAAGCTTAATCGAAAATAAACAATAAACCTATGGAACAAAGGAGCAAGTACTGTAAAGAATCCACACTCACAGAGAATATACTCGCAGACATTGTGTCGGAAGTCAGGACTATCAAAAGAGAGCAGAGCGTTATCGCTGGAGGCATGTGTGTAGCCTTGGTTCTTTTGATAGCTATATTAGTGAATGTGTTTGTATTAAGGATTAAATAATATGTATAATTTTTTACCACATAATTTTGTTGATTTAGTACTTGGCGCAGCAATGACTTCACTACCTCATTGATCCTAGATGTCCCAAAAAGCGGTTGGAGTACGCTTGTATGGTTCCTATCGGCTCTCTGTGTGGGCCATGGGTTAGCTGTTATTATTGAAGGTATTGCCTGTGCACAGAACAGACATATGTTATAATATCCCCATGTTCAAATGGTTCGACTCGATATTCAGTAAGGTAGAAACAAACTATGGTGTTTTGCCTGAGCCTATCGGTGTCGAAGAGAAGACCATTCCTTTTGAGGAGATTGTCGGTAAAGCTGAAGATCCTATCTGGAAAGAGAAACTAGAAAACGAGTTACGATCATTTCCTACAACATACCAAGGTACAACTGCAAGCTGTGTGGCACATTCCATTTGTCTAGCGGCAGGGATAGACTATCAAAACAAATACGGGTCATTCGTTAAGTTCGCGCCTCTCTTTAATTACTATTTCCGATCGAATAAAAATCACGAAAATGGCGAAGGCATGATCGTCAGTAACGCTTACAATATCGTTCGCGATAAGGGTTTCATCCCGTATGATCTCCTACCATCGGCAGGGTTTACAGAGTCACAGGCGAATCAAGTGAAGATACAGCCGTGGTTTCTTGAGATAGGCAACATATTTAGACTAGGTAAAGAAGGGCAACAGGTCCGAATCAATGTGCCGAAGGACTTTGATACCATTGCCTCTATCATACAGAAAACGAAAAAGGGTGTGACTATCCTCTTAAAAATTGGTGAGGGCGAATGGCAAGGAGCAACAACACCGAGACTCATGACGAATGACCCTGAGTATGGACATGAGGTTGTCATCATTGATTTTTATACAAAGAACGGCAAGAAGTTTCTCCGTATTCAGGACTCAGCTGATAAGGCATTTCCTTTCAAGGACATTTCCGAAGAGTACTTCAAAGAGCGAGCGATACAAGTTGAATACGGTATGACATTCCGTTTCGCGATCATACCGGGAAAGCCCGTGTTTGATGGCTCGATAAGAAAGTATCAAGAGATACTCCGCTATGAAGGTTTCTTCCCAATAAACATAGACTTCATTGAGAATTGGGGACCGGTTACACAAACGGCATCAAATAAGTTTACCGACAAATACGGGATACCGAGGCAGACGAAGCTCGGATTAGACCTCGTAAAATACCTTTTACAAAATTATAATCAATAATGAGTAAGTTCATTTTAGTAAATAAATACGCACGTATACACCGGATCCATAATTGGAGAGTTAGAAAGTATGCAATACGATTACAATACCGTAAATTCTTTAGGATGCTCGCGAGCAAAGCAACATATCGCCTGCAAAAAGGAAAGAAAAGGGTAAAGTTTCTCCATGTTCGAGATGATTTTGTCCTACCGGGACGTGAGAGAAATCCTTATCCTAACCCAGGTGATCCTCAATGGGCACACACTGTATTTCTACCTGGAGGCATTAAGAAAGTACTCGAACCTCACGAATATAAAAGTAGTTTGTATAGAAAGTAGTGTATACTTATAGAGGAAAAATTATCTCTCTTTTACTCGACAAAATTGTAGGGTTGCTCCCTACTAAGGTTACTTAGGCAGGAGCAACTTTTTCCCTACGGGGGAAAGGGCATGTAACCAATATAATTTTGTTGGGTGATAGGGAGATATAACATGCTCTCTTACTTATGGCCCACCTCATCATCGCCGAAGAAAACCCCATCATGGACTAACCTATGAAGGTAAAAAATAACCCTCCGCGAATCCTGCCCCACTGCCACACCGTACAAACTCGTCGGTATGAGCCCAAGTGTACGAACTGCTCAAACGGTTTGACACAAGCCGTCGCAATGCACGGTTTACCCTTCTGCGGCACTGTATGTGCCACACGCTGGGTACGTCGTCGCCAGTCACCTCTCTGGACAGCATGCTAGTTGTCCAATATAAGTTATCCCCACATGCCGCTTGCTAACCACAGGCGGTATTGTTATTATTTATATGTTAGGTTGGTTTGTGCCGTGGGTTACAAAGCAAACGGCGAAAAATTGAGTCTATCCTCGTAACATCTTGCCCGACAACGAAACGGCTGAAGAGACCTTAAAGGGTTGAAACTCCGAAAGGAGTCCCGTGGAGTGTCCCGTGTCGGGGAATAACTGGACACCAGTAGACTCACGGCACAAGGAAATCTAACAAGTTGTCCCCACCACTCCGCTTGCCTTGTGCAGGCGGTTTGCTTTATAATTTCATTATCTTAATCTCTTGTAGATTAAGTGGAAAAGTTTTGCACGAAAGACCTCCCCCACGGGTTGGTCTTTTTTGCGTATGGGGTATAATTAGGGTATGAAGAAAGCTAACAAAAAATGACAACTACATACGAAAGAGTTGCAGCTATGGAAGAAGCAAGACAACGACTTATTGATACCTTTATGAATCACATGATGCTTGCTGCCTCTCCGACGTTCGTTGTTAAAACAAAAAAATAGATAATTGTGCTACAATACACAAGCACGCGTAAGAGGTCGTCACGAAAGCCAGCTAAAAAAGCTGGTTTTTGCATTGTGTGGTATAATACTGTCATTAGTAGCTTTTATTATTTTGTATGCAAGACATCATCGATCAGTTTCTTACAAGCTCTGAAGACTCTACGAAGCTCTCTGCTCGTGTCACTGGACTTATTATCGCTTCATCTAGTTTTATCGTGTATCTCGCAGGTGTAAATGGCATCAGCATCACAACAGACCAGCTTCAGGCTATTGCCGGACAATTCGGTGTGATCGCCGGGGTAATGTGGTCAATCTTCGGTTTCCTCCGTTACTTCGTCAATTTACTTGGCAACAAGTATCTTTGGAATAAGTAGTCTACTTATTCACAACTAGAGCAATAAGAGCTCCTGCAACAGCGAGGAGTACTACTCCTACGCCTCCGTATACGATGGTCTTTACAGGCCAGAACTCGTCTTTTGTCACAGTCTTTTCATTGTCAGCATCGAGCGATTTTATGCGTTCGGAATTTTCATAGTTTGTCTTTTCTTGAGCGGCCACTTTGCCGTTAAGCTTTTCAAAGTTTAGATCGGTCCTTATAGCGTGCTCTTTTACGACGACAATATCGCTTTCAATTTTATTGAGTGCCTTTGATATGGTACTGAATAAGCCACTGTGCTCCTTAGACTTCCCTTCGATAGCTATCCAGAGCATGTCAAACACTTTTTCGTATTGCTCGTGAGACATACCGGCGCAGACATCTTTTGCTTGAAATTCCTGCTTCATTGCTTTTTAACCCTTAGCTTGTCCGTGCGCTGGCCATTCGACAGGTTCATACGTCTTTGGTCCTTGTGGTTTTTCTTTAATAGGAGGGACGCTCGTGCTATTCCAATAGATAAATGCTAACACGACTAATGCGACGACGACACCTACAAATATGAGATCATTTCTTTTCATATGATTAAAATTATTATACCACACTATTCTGATAAACGCTTTTTAAGCAACTGGTACACCCGATACTCCTCGTCTGAAAACGCCTCGACAATGGCTTTCGCTTCGTCCGTTTTCCCGGACTTCACGAGGTCCTGCACTTTCTTATATGTTGGGACCATTTCATTCATTTTTTTGGTAGTGTCTTTTGTCTTTTCGATCTGTTTGAAGGTCTTGTATGTCTCGTAGTCTTTATCCGATAGATTATCGACAATGGCCTTTGCTTCGTCTGTCTTGCCCTGCTTAATGAGCCCCTGCACCTTGTTGTAGGTGGGGCGGAAGTCACTAGCTGTTTGTTTCTTTTTATCCGCAGCCTCTTTGATCAAAGGATCGGTTTCTTGCTTTTTGGTGAGGTTTGTCTTTCCGAGTAATGCCGCTTTCACGAGATTGCCCGGTGTTTTCTCGACTTTGCCGTCCTCATACGCCGATAACCCCCTGTAGGTCTTCTGAATTTGAGCGCCAGCGGGGGCATAAGTAATCGCAGAATTAAGTACGTCATTCGCTTTTTTCTCCATATCTCGAGGCTTACCAAAGGTGTCAGGTGTATCAATGATAGCCTTCACTATTTCGAGCGGGAGCCTAAATGATGGTGGAGTACCGAATTTTGAGAAGTATGAAAGTGGTATAAAGTCCTGTGCTTTTATATTGAACGCATTACCGACTGTTGCAACAATAAGGGTGCTCGCAAGTGCGTATCGAATAAGCCCTGCCCATTCTTTATTCGTGCCCATCTCTTTGAGAAACTCAAGCTGCTTGACTGAGAATGTTCCGAACTGAGTGAGTGTCTTTGCGACGTCGCTCTGTAGGCCTACTGGAGTATCAATTGATCCGAATTGAAACTGTGTGTCGCGCACTACCTTCTTCGCATACTGGATTGCCTCGAGCTCGCTCTTTCCTTCAGCGATAGCCTTTGCCTTTGCTCCAAAATACGCAGCACCGCGGTTTATCTTTTCCGCAGTTTCAAACATGTAGAATAGACCTTTATCTATTCTCTCAAGGTTCTTGTTCAGAGCTGTTACCGTCTTATCTTGAATAATGTCTTGCTTCAAAATACCGCTGTCAACAAGCTCTTTATTATTCCATTCTGTGAGCAACTTCGTATATCCAATAGCCGTATACTTCTCTCCCAGTTTAGAGTATGTGTTTACCCCTTGAGTAAGGTTACGAAGTGCCGTGCCAAAGTTAAGGCCAAAAGCACCTCGTGATGTCATCTGTCGGAGTGTCTTTGTAATTGTCGCAGTAGGTCGTTCTCCTAGCTTGTAGCCAATGACCTGTTTGATACCGTTATCCAATAAATTATCCACCTCTGTAGGGCGCATGTTTACTCTGTCAGCGTATTCCTTAACGTAATTGAATTGGCTCTGTTCGAGATTCTTAGAAGCTTCTTTGAGTGCGGCAAGAGCCGGGTCCATATTAGACTTGCGCACTGCTCGTTTCGCATAGGCTTGTACTGCTCGGAAAGTGTCCTCAACATAGCCTTTTGCACCAAGGCGTTTCTCGAGGAATGGATCGTACACTTGCCCCGGGATTTTTTCTTGGATAATCTTTGCAAGGTCTTCGTCAAACTCCTTTTTTATAAAGTCTTCTTCAAAGATGTGGGTAATGTAGTTGGAAAGGCGTGCATCGTCTGGAAGCCCGAGACGCTCTGCCCAGTCAGAAAGGTACTCTTTGATTTCGCCAGCAATCTTTGCCTCCACCTTTGTGAGCGGATCCTTTGCAAAGTCTAGTTGACCATCGAGGAATTTGAATATCTTTTTGTTTCCCTCTGGCGTAACCTGCTCTTTCCATTCCTTGATCAAATCAATATGTGCTGGAAGCTCTGTTATATACGATTCGTACGAATGTCGAACTAAGTCAGCTTCTTTCTTAAGGCCGATTTTCTCGAGTACTCTGTCCGGTGTCTTTAAAAAACGATCGAACAAATTAACCTTCTCCTTAACAGACGTTGCCTTTGTTGCTATAATTTCAGGTAATGATTTCACATCGTCTGATTTACTTGCAAGTTGATCTGCTAAAGATTGGAATAGCGCTGTTTCTTGGTCTATTGGCGGTACGTCTTTATAAGTATTTTCGATTACCTTACTACGCTGATCCACAATTGCCTTTTTTTCTTCTGTTTGTTTTGTTTGTAATTCTTTCTGCGTGGTACGAGCCGATGCGGTAGCCTCTTTCTTGGCGCTCTTAATAACCTCAGACTGCTTTTTTAGAGTAGCCAATTCCTTCTTACCTGTTTCTGTAGGCTTCTTCTTGTAGACTTTTTCCTTAGTAGCAATCTGCTTCTCGAGCTTTTGGGCAGGCTCTAACAGCTTGCCAGTAGTCTCAAATTCGTACTGTCTTTCAAACTGATCTGTAGCCTTTTGCATCTCGTCGTAGAGTCTCCCGAGGCGAGCAGTCTTTGGACGAATACCCTTTTCATAGTATGGCAATACCTTGTCGAAAAGCTCGCGTGACCTTAGATCTTCAGAAATAAAGTCAGGGAAACTAGATCGAATTGCCGTGACGTCGCTACCTCCGCCTTTCTCTTGCGCTGTGAATACACGTGAACCTTTCTCTGCTGTCTCGAAACGCATAGAGACTTCTGTCATTGCAAGGTCGCGCGCTGGGCTTTGTTTTCCAATCTTCGTAGGTGCGCTTTCTATCCTAGGTGCTTTAGTATCAAAACCTTCGAGAATACTCTTAATGTTTCGTGGGCTACTTAGCTTCGCGATAACAGGTGCTACCTTGTCAATTTCACTTTGTGGGTAATTGAAGTCATCTTTGAGTATTTTCTTAACTTCGGCGACGTCTTTTGTTGCTACTAGTTTGTTGATGTCTGCTTCTGCTGTAGCCCCTTTATCTTTATTCGCCTTCTCCCATATCTCGGTTAGTTGGGATTTTGAAATTGGTTTTACAAACTCTGTCCCCTTCGGGGCAATAACTGGTATTTCTTTAATTCCTAACTCTTTATAAATAGCTAGCCTATGGTGTCCGTCTAGAACCTCGCCATACTCATTTATAACTAAAGGTGTTATTACGCCTGATTTTACTTCACGTGAAACCTGTCTTGCTCTTTCGCTAGATAAATTTACATTTTCTGTTTTAACTAAATCACTTACATATACAGTGCCTCTGCTAACATTTTTAATTCCACCAATATCGTTTATTGCTTCTTTTACTGTCCCTCGAGCAATATACTTATCTTTGATTGTTTTGTAATTATTAAACTCATATAGCGGTTCTGACTTTGCCTTCACAAACTCCTCCGCGCTCTTGTACTTAGTTGCTTCCTGTTCAAGCTTTTCTTTCTCAAAAGGATTCTTAATATACCCGCCCTCCTTACCCGGTATCTTTGATATTTTTACTGCTTCCTTTTTGAGTACTTCACCGACATTGCGAGTGATTTCTTTAACACGTGGAATAGCACGAGGGGCAGCTTCGCCTAAGACAAGACCGTTAATAAGGGTCGCAATTTCAGTTAGTGCAGGCTCGATCTTCTGCTTGGTCTCGTCACTAAATGGGAGGACCTTGAGTACCTGCTTTACTTCTTCCTTAGAACCTTCGGCAACTTTTTCAAATAGGAAACTAATGCCTTGCGCTGCACCTTTGCCTGCGCTTGGAATAGCAATGGTTTCGCCGTTCTTCATACGGATCACTTGATCCGGCGCGTTCTTTGCCTGCTCAAGAATAGAGCTAACCGGAGAGAAACCAATGTTCGCTGCGCCTGCTGCTACATTCAATAGACCACTTACTCGATCTGCTACACCTTTTTCTGAAGACTTAAATAACTCGACAATTCTATCAGCTTCGTCGTCAATTGCAGCCTTAGTGTCCTTGTACATGTTGTACACGACATTGCTAACAGCACCTCCGGGGATCTTCTTCTCTGGGGTATTTCTTATTTCTTCAGTCGATTCTTTCTTCTGGCTAGGGTTAATTACCTGCTTATTCAATGGTACTTTTGTGCCCTTAGTAGGCGCTTCTTTCATGAAGCCTCCTGTCTTATCAAAAAATAGTTTTGCCGTTGTACCACTTATCGCATTGCTGATAGCGTTTAGGTAGTTTCCGGTTATAGAGTCTTCTGGAAGCTTGTCGCCAGTCCATGGGTCTTGCATCTTCTTCGCACGTGCCATCTGTACCTGCGCATCAAACAGGCTCAATTCGCCTTTAATAACCTTTTCTTGATACGCACGTTCAAGTTTCCCATATGATTGGTTTTCCTCTTTAGGAATGTTCTTGAGGTTCTGGGTATCATTCGAGCCGGATAATGCTAGAGCAATCCTGTGATCAAGCTCATCTGAATAGTCACCTCCCATTTGTTTTTTGAGCTCCGCGCGGTTCTCTACTGCACGAGGGTTATAGAAGTCATCACGTGTTACGGGCTTTGCCGCGCGTGGGTCGAAAGGCGTCGCAACACGAGTTCTATCAGTAGTAGTCGAAGTGTCTCCTACATTTCGATACGCGAAAAATGGACGGCCTGACGCGTCAAATTCATCTGAGAAGCCATATGAGCCTGTGTTATCAACTGCGGCAAAGTACTTCTGAGTAGTCACTGGGGCCGGTGCTGGCGCTTTTAGACCTAAGAATGGGTTAGTTTGTACTGTAGGTTCTACTTTTTGGGGTGCAGAAAATGGATTTGCGGAAGTAGGCTGTGCCAACTTTAGAAATGGGTTTTGCTGATCCATAATGATTTATTATAACTCTCTACCAGTACCTTTCTTTGGGGGATTTATATAGTTGACTGTCTTATCGAAAAGCGCTGTATCAATACCCGCCTGTTTCATCATTGCCTTCACTTCGTCCGGTGTCTTTGTCTTTAGTTGTTCGACAATAGTTTGAGCAACATCTTGAGGTACTCCAGCTATCTGAAGCTTTATGGTGTCCTTGCCCGTGAGCTTATAGTCTTTGACGGCCTTTAGCTCCGGGTGTGCCTTGTAATACTCATCAACTGCCTGCTTACGTCGCTGTAGGTCGATCTTTTCCTGCGCTTGGAATTCATCGACGGCATTGTTCCTTTCCTTTTCTGTAAGCTCTGCTGACCTCATGTACTCGTTAAACTTCTGTTTCTTCTCATCAAGCGTTAGACGATCTGACTTTATATCAGCATTGAACGTGTCATTTGCGACCTTACGATTGTATTCATTGAGTTTAAGATTGTAGTCTGTGACACTTTTCTGTAGGGTGTCAAGTTCCTTTCGCTTGTCGTAAAGGGCAGTAGTCAAATCTTTATATGCAGTTTCAACGAGCTTCAGGTTGTTAGACTGAAACGCAGAACGGAGCTTTGAAACTGCGGCAGTCGCCTTTGCGTCGAGGTCCTGAATTTTCTTAATACCAGTGTCCACTGCGTTCTTAATAACACCTTCTGCCATGATTGGCGAGTACTTATTAAGGCCCATGCGGATAGTGTATTGTGTCGTTCCTCCCTCAAAGTTTCGATTAGCAGTCATCTGTTTCTCTTTGAGTACGTCGAATTGTGCCTGCACATCGTTAAGCTGTGCCTGCTGATCTGGAGAAAGTGGGAAAGTGCCGTTTCGGAGATTGTTCAAGTCTGCTTTATGCTGATTGATTTCTGCATCGAGCTGTGCGTTGACTGCTGTACGCTGCTTATCAATCTCTGAAAGCTGGCCTGAAATTTGAGAGCTAGCTGTGTCGGTCTTAGTTGTGTTCGGCACAGGCTGTCCATTTGCCGCGTCTATAATGGCGCCTGTAGAAAGGTCTACAATGCCGCCGGGTGTTTTACCGTAAAACTTTCCACCAGAGAAAGATGGATCTGTCTTTATGCGTGTAAGTTCATCACTCGCTGTCGCTGGAAACAGCGGCTGACTTGCGTTTTGCGCTTCGAGTGTAGGGGTTACAGAATTGTTACCTCTATTCACTGACTGAATTGAAATGTCTCTATCAAGTTGATTTAGAATGTTTGCTTTGTTTTCATACGACTTAATAGCTGGCGCAGCAGTAATAACCGGATAGGTTTGAGCTTTTGTTGGCGCTGGTGTACTCAAATAGGAGAGTGAAGACGAGTACGGAGCGGCTATACTCTGATTGTTGTTTACAGCCTTGTCCATAAATTTAGAGGAAATACGTGTTAGCTGCTACATAAGAAATACCACTACCGCCGCCACCGCCTGAACCGCCTTGTGTGGACGCACCACCCGCTACTCCTCCACCATCAGAACCATTAGTTCCACCTGGTGCCCCTACACCACCACCACCACCACCAGCGCCTAAGTTTAGACCAACACGGCCAGAGCCTCCTGAACTCGATCCTGAGGATCCGTTTCCACCGGCTCCTCCTGTTGATGGTGTAACACCGTCGCCTTGTCCCCCCGGTCCACCGTTACCACCGGCGACTGTGATTGTTCCGCTGTTAGCTGTGAGAGTTGCGTAGAGCGCTACGAATGTACCGCCGCCGCCGCCACCACCACCGCCTCCACCTTTAGTATTTGTGTTGCCGCCTGTTGTGCCGACTGAACCACCTACTGAAATACCCCCAGCGGTTGTGAAGTTCCATGCGCCACCACATTCAATATAAATTGCGCCACCTCCTCGGCCTCCTGCACCTCCCGCATCAACTGCGGCTAACGTGTCTCCTCCTTTCCCGCCGCCGCCACCTACAAAGAACGGGATAAAGTGTCCGCCAACTGCGCCACTAAGAGGGACGATAGGAGAGATGCCTGTCCCGCCAAGGCCACCCGCTGTTGCACTACCATTTGCTGCTGTTGACCCAGTAGGGATTTTTACGCCTACAGTAGCCCAGCCATCGGTTTGCGATGCAGCACCAATACCAGAGCCTACGATCATAGGGGCAGTTGATGAGGTCAAAGTCACGTTGCCTTGTGAGCGAAGAACGACAACTGATCCGTTTGTATTCGGGTTAGAGAATGCAAGAGAGCCTGTGCCCGAAATAGTGATTGATGTGTAATTCTTCTCAACATATGCGGCATTCGCGAGGTCTATTGTTGTAACACCAGAGGAGATAGTGAGAGCGCCATCTGCTCCTGTGCCTCCGAATTTGAGTGCTGTAGAGCTAATAGGAGCTACGCCAACAGGATTAAGAAGCTGCATGAATGTACCGTCATACATGAGCTGGAATGCTTGACCTGAAAGAATGTCATTTGCAACGAGATCTGTAGTCGCACCTAACTTCTTGATGGTCTTAGCACCAAGGCCGTTGATATTGATTGTCGCTGCACCAGTGTTCGCGAAATTTGAAATGAGATAGAAAACTTGGCCCGTCTTATACGCTGAAATTGCAAGAGGAAGTGTTGCTACATATGCGTTAGCAGCGCCTGTTGTCGTTACGTATATCTTCGCATTGTCCACTGTCAAAGTTTCAGTGTCATTTTGTGACTTTGTATCGAGCAAGATTGTTGTCGTTGAGCCATTTGGTACACGGCCAATGAGGCGGATATTTGCACCTTTAGTCGTTGAAATCGCACCGCTTGTAGAGAGGTAATAAGTACTTCCAGCAGTAAGCGCTGTTTGATTTGAGTCTAGCCCGTCGAGAAGGACGTTTACCGCGGCGTTTGTTACGACTGTAGATTGTGCAATACCGAGAGTCACTCCGATAGACTTCGATGCTGTTGCAGAATCTGCCTTATACCATTTGCCGTCTGAGCTCAAGAGGTACACGACGTTACCTGCGGTCAAGTTCTCGCCCGCTACACCCGCGTATAGCAATTGGTTTGTCGTAGCCACACCACCAGCTACCGCATCGACATATGCCTTTGTAGCAAATTCCGCAGCAACAGTAGGTGTTGTTATACCTGATTTCTGTGGAAATGCAGTGAATGTATTTACAGCAGTAAATGTATTAGCGTTGTCAAGTGCTGGAAACTTATTATAAAAACCAGCAGTATTAGAAAGGACAAACACCACGCCGCCCGGGTGACTTTTCGCGATATTGGCAGTTGCTGTGTAGGGTGTCTTAAAGATTACAGTAGAAACACCCGTGAGTGTCGCTGTACCATTGGCGTTCTGTGTGATGCCTGTGAATGATATTTGTTCCTCGCGGTTAGAGCTCCCCGGTTCGATAGTACCGTAACCGACAGATCCAAGATCCGCCATCGTGATAGCTGTTCCGTTTATATCAGTGAGAGACGACAACAGAAGTGTTGAGTCACCAATTGATGCCCCGGCTCCGCCGAGTGTAAAGTTTTGGGTTTGTATAGGGTAGAAAGACATATTGTTTGTAAAAAATTATACCATACTAATCACGCTGCTGCACAGGTTCGTTCGACGAGAGACTCGAGTTTCCACCGAACGCAAGTATCTCCCAGCGTTGCCCAATTCCGATCGAACTAAAGGACGGCTGATACTCGAAATAGTCCGTTCGAGGGAATGTAGGAATCCATCGAAACTTGGGCGGTGTGCCTTCTGAATCGGAAAACGCATCGAGCCCGCTCAATGCTCGCTTACCGAGGCTCGTTTTACCGAGAGAAGCGTCACCGAAGTTTAGACATACGAATTGTTCATCATTACCGGACATTCTGTATGAAGTGATGGTCGCACATCCATCGGTATTGTATTTTAGCCCGAGTGTTAGAGTCGTTTGAGAATCAATATACCCTTCGACAAAGAATGCATTCTGGCTCTTTAGAAGATTGCGCACACCACTATTCATGTACGAGAAAGTAGCATTAGCCTCGATTGACTTGCCATTGTCCGTGTAGCCGTCGAATAACTTGTATGTCTCGCCTGTTTGGTATGAATGGCCGTAAAGTTGCCCGCCAATAATAGCGAATCGTGAGACTGGCAATACCTGTGGAGCTTCCCAGTAAGGCTGCTTCGGGTTTGTCATGTTGTAAATAAGCACGAGGCCCTCTTGAGGTACTGCAACGTACATGTAGTTTCGGAAATTAAACAGTTGCCCATCTGTAAAGTTGTAACCGTTCATGTCGTTGATGATCGGGTATGAAAGGTCACTTATTTGTGGGGTAGGGAATACACCGCTTACTCGGCCAAGAGTGTTGATATTCGGTTCATTCGACAAATACGCGACATTATTCTTTATCTTAGTGATTAGGTCCTGTGACTGTGCACCTTGTAAGGTTGAGGTCTTTAGTTTCTGAATTTGAAATGCCTCCTTCGCCAAGTCAGAACTCAGTGTGAAGATTGTCTCAAACCACCCGTCGCGGCCACAAGCCATGTACATACGGTCTTCTTGCGGTGCGAAACCTATCATTGTAGCGTCGAGTACCACCACAGCGCCTTCTCCAACAACACGGACGGGTGATGTGAAGCTATAGTCTGCATAGTTGTTTACCTTTGAGATGTACACCGCGTTATCGTTAAGAGAGCCGACATAGATCTGATTACGAAGATTGGCAATGAGGTCACCACTAAACGTTGCTGGAATCGAGGTCATAGCAGAAAACGCAGTGGTACGTGGTGTTTGATGAGCGATTGAATTTGCAGGTTCCGCTGCTGGACTTGGCGCGACACCTGTTAATGTCGTTGTGTTTTCTCCGCCTGTGTACGTGTACACCACACCGTTAATAGTGACACTTCGCGTGCCAGCCGTAAGGAAACCTTCCTGTGCCCATGTAGTTGAGCCATTTTTGGTGATGGTATTGATCGTCGTTGATGCGATTGTCGTGATACCGCCGCTCCATTCATACATTTGAGATGTACCATTTACAAATAGAAGCAAGTCTATTTTCTCAGTGTTAAAATCGTAGAACGAGGTAAACTCAAAATGTGCGTTACTCAATCCCGTAACGAGATCTCGCCATGTGACTGTTGATCCATCGTCATAGCGGTACTGCAACTTTCCATTGCTCCCTGAAGTGTTGAAGCCTGCGCGCAAGTTTCGCTCATATCCTTTTGAGGTAAACCAGTCGAAAGACGACTCAATAGGTACATTTGTAGTATCAGCTGCACCGTCTAGGGTGTAGCCTTTTCGTACTTGAATACGGTCATAGGTATTGGTCAAGACGTTCTGTGATCCGGGGACGAGTACACCGGGCGGAAGATTAGTGAGGTCTTCGCGATTTCTATAGCCTCTCTTGTAATGAGTAATAAGGCCGAACTCGCGCTGCTTCGCTTTAGCAAGCTTCGATAGACTACCCACATTTGGACTTTTAGCTTGTTGAGTAGGTGGCATATATTATTGGTTCCAGCCCGGCCAAAAACGACTATAATTTGGGTTTGGCTTTTCGTAATAGGTAGACTGTGGCAATTGCTTCTCTGACTTGTATAGGTTCGTGTATCGCGCGAGGTTGGTCTTGTATTGTGTAAGGAAGAAGTTTGCATCGTAGAATAGCCCTGATAATCCTTGCTGCTGCTGTGCTGCGTAATACGCGACGAGGTAAGTTAAGAGGTTGAACGTCTCTGTATCGAGATTGATGAGGTTAGAATCGTCCGTTACCGTCTCTTGGTACACGCCAGTCGTTACGTCGCGAAATAGGTACTTAGAGTAGTAAGAAAGGTTATAGATAAAGCCCATGACAGACGCTATGTAGTTTACACGTACTGCTGTTTGCGCCGTACCATTGTACGCGAAAGTGACACGGAGATAATCAATGGCAGAAGGATCAGGTGACCCGACTGTTGTTGCTGATACCCAAGGGAAAGCGAGCAGGTTCCAGCCATTCTGGAATGCTGTCTGTTGCTGTGTTTGAGTAACAGTGAGATTGTAATATGCACTCGAGCTAGATCCCCATCGGAGATTGACTGATGTGAAGTTAGCAGCAACTGGTAAGTACACCCACATAAACAAATAGCCCTGACTAAGCATTGACTCAATATCAACTGCCTGACTTGTCGTGTTTTCTATGTACCCAGTAGCACCCGCTGAGAGATTGAAGCTCACTGATCCACCGCCATAGACATAGACAACATTGTCCGTCTGGATGTTTGTGGCATTTGTCCCGACTACCCATGTACCGTCTCCAACTACTGCTGATACGGGGTTTAGTATTGATGCTGCAGGCAATGTCGTAGCGTCAATGCGTAGGGTCTTTACTGATGTGTTGAAGTTGACGTTGATACGAGGCTGATTTGTGTAGATATTACTCTTGGCAATATCGAACTCCTGACTGTAATTCTGCATGAATACGTCCTGTGGAGTACGATTTACTTGAGGCGAGAGGTCGAATACAGCATTACCTTTAAGGTCTACGGGGCAAGGATAATCAAAAACATTGTCGAAAACCTGAGACGCCAAAGGTATTACGCGCTTCGTTTCCTGTGGGTCAACGTCCATGAGCAACTGTCTTGCTGCGCGATCAATGAGGTTATTGAGACCAGTAATCTGATTAGTGGTCGTCCCGTGAAGCATACCCGTGAGGTCCGATTTAAGTTTTGTTATATCGTATGCCATATATCTTTATTATTATCTGCAATAATTTGCCTCGACTACCATCGTCGTCCCTACAAAGTAGAAGCTTGCCGCTGCACCCGCCGCAGTATTCACATTGAAGCAACTCTTTGATGTCGTTACACCTAGCTCCGCGAAGCTCGATGTGGTTGTAGCAGATGCTCCAGCACTTGCATGAAACTTTCCTACAGCTGTGGTTGTACCAATTGCAATAGCACCATTCTGTCCGTCAATTGTTACGGTTGTAGTTGTTCCAGCGCCCATAGTGAGAGCAGGGAAATAGCTACTGAAGAATCGTGTAAACTGCTTGTTCTGCGCATAACTAGAACCGTCCATGTGCTTAATGAAGAAGTTAGCGAGCATTCTGTGGCCATAGGTACTTGGGTGCACGTTATCAACTGAAACCATTGTTGCAGGGTCATAATTTTCTGCTGTCTCAACAGGCACGACTGGCAAACCATCGGCCTCTAGTTGCTTGATAACTTTTTGAATAGCGTTGTTATAGAGTCTGTTTGACTCAACACTGCCTGCTGGTGAGTCTGACGCATAGTTAGCTGTCGTCATAAGCAATGCGCCTCCGACGTAAATAGCTGGTGCATAATTTTGACTATAGTGCATTTCGTTACCTGCTGCCCAGTCAAGCTCACAGCTACCAGTAGACATCTTTGTGAGGACAACTGAGTGAGGACCGTTAGAAAGATTGCCGACACGCATCATGAATGGAGCCCAGTTACGCGCCGTTAGGTTTGCTGTCTGCACACCTGAACAGTCGTATACACCGTAGTCTCTGCCGTCAACAGTAATCTTAATAGTACCGCCAGAAGCGAAGCGAGTACCTGCAACATACACGACGTTTCCGTTTACTGTAGTCGTTGCTGTGTCTCCACTATTGGTGCTAAAAATACCGAATGATTTATTGTATGTCGTTGTCGCGGTCCATGTTCCTGTCGTACCGAATGTGTTGGCAAATTTCTTATTTGCGTCTGGAATAGAGGCATATGCGAGAACAACAGGAAGTGCGCGGGTAAAGGTATCGAGGCGAGTAGCGTCTGTACCGTAATAACGATGGTCATTGTACCCGACGAGCATTGTAGAGATTGTCGTAGTGCCTACAGGTTGAGCGAATAGGTTATCAGTATATGGATAGTCCTCAATTGTCGCACCGCCGAATGACTGATTGTTTACTTCATACCCAAGTGCACGGCCCATGAGGGTAGTGTAATAGGTATCGAAACCAGAAGCAGATGCACCGAAGGTTATCGAGTCTCCGTAAGTATTAACCTTTGATACGTTATTGTTTGAGACGACTACAGGCTTTGTTGCGCCATTAACACTGACACTAAAAAGTGTGGTTGAAGCTGAGAGGTAATTTTGAGGAGTAGTAACAAATGCTTGATTGTTTACTTCAAGGATATTACTTGAAGTTGCGGCACTTGAGGCGCTCAGATTGTAAACATCAAGCTTTGGATATGCACGGTTTCCTGTACTTGTACCAATGTTCAATGGGTTATTTGCAAGAGTGTTCAACATTATTGGCGCGGTTTCTATTGCAGTCAGTGTGTTTGTAGGCAATAAGTCCACTTTGTTACCATTAACGAGCAGTGTTCTATTGACTGTAGAACTGCCTATCATAAATGCGGATCCTGCTGCTGCTGTTGTTCCTGAAAATACTGCCACTGCGCCTATACCATTGCCATAAGGAGCTGAAGAAGTACCTACAGTAAACTGCCCTACACTGTTGTTCGGGCTTGTAGTTGCGTAACTGAAGATAGAAGATGCTCCAAAGTTATTAGAGCCTGCGTTCAATTGGATATTCGTGAACACACCTACAGCTGAAGATGGTCCGGTTCCACAGCCAGTACAGCCTCCTACAACGTTTAGAGAGCCTCCTATAGATACACTGTCGCTATTTACAAGCGGACTTATCGTACCTGAAGTAGAGCGCTGCCAGATGTTTGAAGTGGGATTTGCGTTTGTATTGGTCTGTTGGTCGGCAAAGGCAACTGAGAGCGTTAGTGTAAACAATACCGCTAGAGTAGCAATGATTTTCTTAAACATAGATTTAACTTCGTGCCTGACCTGGTATTGCTTCAACGTACACACTACCGAATGCAGTACCAGCTGATAATGTTTCCTTTGCAGAAATACGGAAACCCTTAGCGGTAGTTATTGGAAGGGTGAGAGAGAACTTATAGGTTGTACCTGCGACAAGAGAGGAGTTATTAGTGAATGTCCTTACCTGCATGTATTCAGTTGTTGTGCCGTTTGATACTGCATCAACTGTTTCCTGAAACCAATTTACAGGGGTACTGTACTGGAAGTCGTCACCTGTATATTCGAGCTTGAAGTCGAATGATGTAGGGTTTGTACCTGCAGTATACGATACGAATATCGTACCTGAGTCGAGATCACCCATGCGTACTACTGCTGAAGTGTTACCTGAATATGCTGCTGTCAAAGTAGCTGGGCTCAAAACCCATGAAGGATCGCTACTATTGCCCGCTGTCATTGGTGGCGTGACGCTCTTGGTTCCGATAAGTGGTATTGTTGGCTGTGGTTCTCTTGCTGACATATATGTTTTTTACTATTTAATAATCAAGGAAATAAGCGAACTGAAACTTTCTTACAATTTCCTCGGGGAAATAAAATATCCCATTGTCGCCTACGGCTGTGCCGTTTGAATTTTGGACAACTAGATACTCCACTCCGCCCATTTCCTTGATACCAAATACCTTAAATGCGTGTGGGAAGATTTCAAGGTTTTGGTGCCAAGATTTTATAACGCCGCCTTCTGCTTTATCCCATTCTGGCTGCCAGTAACACCCCGTTAGAACAGACTTTTTCTTATTAAGAAGCGTCCTTTTGATAGCAACAAAGTAATTCCATATAGGCCATACAGAATGATAATCCTGTACATACCCGAGAAGTACTGCTGCTTTACATACAGAAACGGGGACCTGTCCGAAGTGACCATCATCGGCCCAATTATAAATTGGTCGAGGGTCTATGATCGTATGTGCATTGTCTTCAATGATTGATGATATTGCACAGGCAACACACTCTCCGGGCTTGTCCTGCTTCTTTATTCCTAACGGTTTACTGACAAAGAACTCCATACTTTACTTACAGCTTGTTGCTGAACCAGTAAAGCTTGTAGCACCTGGTGCTACCGAGAAGTAAACTGCTGTACCTGCTTGGTCGAATAGAGCAAAACATGAACCCTTCGTCTGGCTTGTCTTTCCAAGAGTCAATGTAGAAGTAGCGTTTGCTGTTGACGTTGCTACTTGAAGGTCTGAAGTTGGAGCAAGGTTACCAATCGTAACACCAGTGTTGTTGATGTAGATACGAGAGTTACCTGCGTTCAAGTTAGCAAAGTTTGTGGTCGTACCGAAGATAGACAAACCATTATTTACAGTGTCCTGACCAATACCCCACAAGTTACCTGTGTATGCAGCTGAACTGAAGAACTGAAGTTTTGGATTTGAACCCCCGTTGTTAAGCTGTAGGGAGCTAGCACCTGTACGGTTAAGACCCATTGCAACACCCGTTACGTCAAGTGCGATTGTCGGAGAGGCTGTACCTACACCCACAAAACTTGCTGTCGAAATAGATAGTGTTGAAGTCGCCGTGAGGGTTGTACCGCCTGCTGCGTAATAAGGAACCTGACCTGTAGTACCAGTATTTACTGTACCTGTACTCTGGCCAACACACGTACCGCTTATCGCGAAACAGCCTGCTGAGATGTTCCAGCCACCTGCTGCTGTACTCGTAGCGGCATCAGTAAGGATCAATGATCCGAGACTTGTTGAGTCTCCGAAACGCTGAGGCTCACTTTTTCGTAGAGTGAAAGCTGTAATAACAGTAACAAGGATCACTGCGATTAGACCTAAAGCCAATTTTTGAATGTTATTCATAATTTATAGTGTTTCCCTGTAGTTATGTGGGCTCGATATGTTTCTGAAAAATGAAACGTATGAAGGCCCACGTAACCACAGGTAAACCCTGTGATTAGATCTAATAATTAAAGACCAGTTGCACCAACTGCACCTACGTAGTCATACACAAATACTTCTTCACGGAAGTTTGCCTGATAGAAGTAAGTACGGTTGTTTGACAATGACCAGTCGCGGAGAGCTGTCTGGATACCCTGACGAATCAAACGGCGAACCGCGTGATTACGTGAGAGCAAAAACCATGCTGTGTCTGAACCACCAGCTACTGCATCGAGGTATGGTGAGGTGTAAACCTTGATACCATAGGCGCTTCGATACACGTTGATGTTGTTGTTAGCAGAATCAGCTACGAGTGCAGACTCAGTGAGCGCGATAGCCTTCTTAAACAATGCCGATGGCACGAGAAGAATAGCTGGTACGTTACCGAGAATAACACCTGCCTGATTTACTTGCTGTCGCAAAGCAACGATCGCATTGTAGAGAGTAGTATCTGATAGAGGTGACGACGCCAAGATGTTTGACGTAGTACCGCCACCAATCAATGGGTGAGATGCTGAAATGTATGCAACACCGTCAGCCGTCAATGTGGTAGTAAATGCATTGCGGAAAAGCTTGAATGCATTTTGGTCCTGAGATACTCGAGCTACGAGTGCGAAGTCCTCAACGTCCTTAGCCCATACACCGTGCATATTCTAACTGTTAGCGTAAAGGTTCTTTATCCTTTACTTCATTGCATTTCTGCAATGTTCAGACTATATCTTCATTCTTGCGAATGTCGGGCATTCGTGGATAGTTTATGTTCTCAATTAAGAGGTTCACTATCTAGTCGTTAGAGCGTTATGAGATTTTAACCTCATACTTGCTACGGGATTGTCCATTACTGGAGTTCCCCCGTTTAACCCGATTTACCTAGCTAAGCCAAGACCATTTTTCGATGGAAGAAGGGGCTTACCGTGACGACAATATGCGAAACATAATGTTTATCGTCAAAGAGGTTCTTTGAGATTTCAATACCCTGTGCAAAGTCCTTAACGAGAGTCGTTTGCTTGTTAGTAACCTTCGGAGTAGACAATGGAACAGCCTGAGTTTCACCAATGATTGGGAAAAGACCTGAGCCCTTGTTGATAGACGCAATGTATGAAGCATGTGTCGTATCAATAGGCTTGAACAAGTCAGCAGTGCGAGCAGTCGCAATGCCTGGCTCAACCATGTCATACTCGAAGTTTTGAAAGAACACACTGTCTCTTAATGGTGTTATCGTAAAGGCTCTTTATCCTCTACTTCATTGCATTCCTGCAATGTTCAGACTATATCTTCACTTATTCTTTAAGTGTTGCGCACTCTTGGGTGGGTTATATTCTCTCGCGAGTTTCACCACCTAGTCGTTGCTCCTTCATAAGCCATTGAGACTTATGCTTGGGTCAGGATTATCCGTTCTGGACTTCCCCTGAATTCACGCAATTTTTTACCAGTTTGACGTGCAAACTGTTTCAGAACCAGACTAGCGGGCGAGCTCTGTTTGAACTATCGAGAAGTTCTGTGCTTCTGTAAACATAATTTATTTAACTAATTGATAAAGATCAAAGCGTTTATGAAAGGTCACTGACACCGTTACGAAACGCGAAAGCTACTTTGCCCGGATATTTTGCAACTTCAAGAGGCTGAATAACACAGCCGTTGTTTGCACTGTCCGTCGCGAGAATCGTATATGCACCTGATGTAAGGTCGAGGAGTACTCGATCGCCAACAAGGGCATCGTATTCTGCTTGTGTGTCCCAAGTTGCTGCAACTTTAGGATTAGCAAGATACACAATATCGCTACTAAGAGGTCGCACCTGTACAGTACTGTTCAAAGTTGCTGTCTGTGCTGAAGTTGTTGTTGCAACTCCAACATAGTAGTCAGTGCCGACTACAGGTGTGTTTGTTGCTGCCGCTGTAACAGTTGCAGCACCGAGTGCTCGAGCTACTGGTTCACCTGCGTTGATCACAGTTGTACCAGAAAGTACGTTGTACGTACGTGAGCCCGGAGCACCGAATTGTCCATCACTCAAGATGGTTAGGTCGCCTAGAGTCATTTGTTCTAAGGATTATTTAGTAATTCTTAGAAGCCGACAGGCGTTAGATGGCCTTATTCTTCAACATATTAGCCTTTACCTTTTCTGGATCGAGCTTCCTAGACTTAAAATAATCAAGCTGTTCTTGTGTGAAAAACTTGTCAGTCTGGACGGTAGAGCCTTCTGAGGGTGTAGCTGATGCTGAACCTGAGCCTACTTGGGATTTGTTTGCACGAGCTATCTTGAGCTCGCTGTTCTCTTTTATGATTTTCTTAACAAATTCCTCTTGACGTTTACGAGTATCTTCCTGTTCCTTCAACTTGAGAGCTTCCGAAACCTTGCGGCTAACGATAGTCTCTATGTCTTCTGGTTCAGTTACTTCTTCGTCACCTGCCGACTTCTTTCCTTTGGCTGCGAGCATTCCTTTCTTGTAATTATCGCGGTCACGTTCAGCTTGTTCTTTTTCTTGAACCGTCTGAGTGTGTACATCGAAAAGTGCATGAAATTCTTGTTCGTAGTCAATGCTTGGCTCCTGTGGAGCAACAGGTGCACCGTCTGCTTTAACTCCTTCAGACCCTGAGGCGCTAGTCTGATCTTTTTTAACCTCTTTGCTTGTATC
>JACCEC012387011.1_pt1 | contig 31340 bp, 32 predicted proteins | sample 7450121 | NCBI WGS metagenome assembly JACCEC01 (sample SAMN15323455, study PRJNA562643) | freshwater metagenome | isolation source: river surface water | place: USA:Blue River Watershed | collected 2017-08-18 | reverse complement strand
CGGGGGGGGGGGGCGGTGGGGGCGGCGCCTCTTGCGGCGGCGGCGCGGCCTGTTGCACTTGCGCCGACCACAACTCCGCCTCGGCGGCCAGCGGGGTGTCCTGATGCCGCCAGGTCACGCCCCAGGTCAGGGCCGCCAGCAGCAACACGTGGGCCAAGGCCGCCAGACCCCAGGCGCGCCCGAGCCCTGGCGGGGGCGGCGGCGCGAATTCGAGGCGGTGGGCGGCGGGGGTCATGCGCGCGTGTGAGGGTCGCCCAGGTTCAGGGCGCCAGCTGCACGGAAAGCCCGACGCGTTGGACACCCGCGCGCTGCAAGGTGTCCATCACACGCACGACCGTCTCGTACTTGACGCTGCGGTCTGCGCTGATGACCACCGCACTGGCGCCGGGCTCACGGCCCGCCTGTGCGCGCTGCACCGCCGCCGCCACTTCGGCCAGTGTCAGGCGCTGGCTGCCGGCATCCAGTTTCATTTCGAGGGATTCGTCCTTGCCGATCACGATCTCGATCTTCTGGTCAGGCTGGCGATTGGCCTTGCCGACGCTGGGCAGGTCGATCAGGCTGGGGGTGATCAGCGGCGCGGTCACCATGAAGATGATCAGGAGCACCAGCATCACGTCGATGAAGGGCACCATGTTGATCTCGTTGATGGTGCGGCGGCCCCGGCCGCGGCCGGCAACGGCGGGCATGCTCAGTGGGCCGGCGCGGTGCCCGCGCCGACGTTGCGTTGCAGGATGTTGGAAAACTCCTCGATGAAGGTCTCCAGCTTGTTGGCCACGCGGTCCACGTCGCGCGCGAAGCGGTTGTAGGCCACAACCGCCGGGATGGCGGCAAACAGGCCGATGGCCGTGGCCACCAGGGCTTCGGCAATACCCGGAGCCACCGTGGCCAGCGTCACCTGCTGCAGGCTGGCCAGGCCGGTGAAGGCGTGCATGATGCCCCAGACGGTACCGAACAGGCCCACATAGGGCGAGACCGAACCCACGGTGGCCAGGAAGGACAGGTGGCTTTCCACCGCGTCCACCTCGCGCTGGCAGCTGGCGCGCATGGCGCGACGCGCGCCATCGAGCAGGGTGCCCGGGTCGGTGATGCGCCGCTCGCGCAGCTTGTGGAATTCGCGCATGCCCGAGGCGAAGATGCGTTCCATCGGTCCCGCCTTCTTGGCGTTCTTGACCGCCGACGTGAACAGCTCGTTGAGCGTGGCGCCCGAGGCGAAGGATTCCTCGAAGGCCTCGTTCAGCGCCTTGACCTGCTTGAGGTCGAACACCTTGCGGAAGATGGCGGCCCAGCTCGCAAGCGATACCAGCAGCAGCAAGACCATGACAGCTTGCACCACGAAGCTGGCATTGAGCACCAGGTGGAGGATGGACATGTTGGGGTTCATGGCGTCGTGGCTTGCAGGGCCTGTAATACGTGGTCGGGGATTCTCGCAGGGGTGAGGGTCGCGGCCTGCACCCACCCGATGCGGATGGTGCCTGCGGCCAGGAGATGGCCCTGGCGGGCGCAGCGCGCTTCCTGGACGATCGTCAGGCTAGCGCGGCCCGCTTGGTCGACCCGGGCGCTCACCTGCAGGAGGTCGTCCAGCACCGCGGGTCTGAGGTAGCGCACCGTGGTGTCGGTGACGACGAACATTCCGCCGGTCTCCTCGCGCAACGCGTGCTGCGACAGGCCCAGCGATCGCAGCCACTCGGTGCGGGCACGCTCGAAGAACTTCAGGTAATTGGCGTAGAACACGATGCCGCCCGCATCGGTGTCTTCCCAGTAGACGCGGATCGGAAATTCAAACGCCATCGTCCGTCCTCAGGCCATGGCCTCGCGCATGGCCTTCAGGCGCGCGACCGCCCCCTGCAGCTGCTCCATCGCGCTGGCGGTGGAAAAGCGGATGAACCTCGCGGTGTCCGCGTTGCCGAAGTCTCGCCCGGGTGTCACGGCCACATGGGCCTGCCGCATGATCTCGAAGGACAGCTCCCAGCTGCCCGCCACCCCCAGGCGCCGGCACCAGTCACTGCAATCGGCCCAGGCATAGAAGGCGCCATCGGGTACGACAGGCACCGGCAGGCCCAGCGCCCGCAGTTGCGGGATGAAGTAGTCGCGCCGGGCCTTGAATTGCGCGCGCCGCTGCTCGTATTCGGCCAGGCTGTCCGCCTCGAAGCAGGCCAGCGCCGCATGCTGCGATACCGTGCTGGGGCAGATGAAGAGGTTCTGCGCCAGCCGCTCGATCACGGCCACCAGGGAATCGGGCACCACCAGCCAGCCCAGTCGCCAGCCGGTCATGTTGAAGTACTTGGAGAAGCTGTTGATGCTGATCACGTCCTCGCCCAGCGCCAGGCCGCTGTGGCCGAAGGTGTCGTCGTGGCTCAGGCCCAGGTAGATCTCGTCTAGCAGCAGCACGCCGCCACGGCGCCTGACCACCTCGTGGATGCGGGCCAGTTCCTGCGGGTGCAGCGAGGTGCCGGTGGGATTGGACGGAGACGCCAGCAGCACCCCGCGCGTGCGCGGGCTCCAGTGCGCCTCGACCTGGGCGGCGCTCAGTTGGAAGCGGTCGGCCGCCGTGGTGGGCACCAGTACGGCGCGGCCCTCGGCCGCCTGCACGAACTGGCGGTTGCAGGGGTAGCTCGGGTCCGGCATCAGCACTTCGTCGCCAGCCTCGATCAGGGCGAGGCAGGCCAGGTTCAGGGCCGCCGAGGCGCCCGCCGTGAGCACGATGCGGCGCGCGGGCACCTCGATGCCGAAACGCTGGCGGTACCAGGCGCTGATGCGCTCACGCAGGGCGGGCAGTCCGGTGGCCTGCGTGTACTGGGTCGCGCCCTCGCGGATGGCGCGCGCCGCGGCCTCCTGCACAAGTGGCGGGGCTGTGAAGTCGGGCTCGCCGATGTTCAGGAAGATCATCGGCCGGTCGGTGCCGCGGGCCTGCTCGGCGAGCTCGGAGGCGGCCTTGGCCACCTCCATCACGTAAAAAGGCTCGATGCGCTGGGCGCGGCCGGCCAGGCGCAGGGCAGAGGCAGGCGCTTGCATCACCGGCCCGAGTCGGCAGCGCGGTCCGCCGCGACTTCCGCTGCGCGCAGCTGGGGGGCCAGGCCATTGAGGACCGCGTTCACGTACTTGTGGCCGTCCGTGCCGCCGAACTCCTTGGCCAGCTCGATGCATTCGTTGATCACGACCCGCCACGGAACATCCTGCGCATGCTGGAACTCGTAGGCGCCGATCCACATCACCGCGCGTTCGATGGGGGAGATCTCCGCCAGCTTGCGATCGAGCAGCGGCATCACCAGGGCGTCGAGTGCGGCCGCTTCGCGCACGCAGCCATGCAGCAGTGCGTCATAGTGGGCCGAATCGGCCTTGTGAAAGCCGGAGAGGTCGCGGGTGAAGACGTCGATGGCGTGAGCCTCGTTGCGGCCCACCAGGTGCTGGTAGAGGGCTTGCAGCGCGAATTCACGGGCGCGGGTGCGTGCCGACTTGGCCGAGGCCTTGCGCGCGCCGGTGGCGGTCGTGCCCGGGCGCTTGGTGACGGGCGGCTTGTCCTGGGGCATGGGGGCATCGGTCATCACGCACGTCCGATCTGGTCGATCAGGTTGCACATCTCGACCACCACGCGGGCGGCGTCGACACCTTTTTCGTTCTGTCGAGCCACGGCCTGCGCCAGGTTCTCGGTGGTGAGGATCACGTTGGCAATCGGCAGGCGGTAGTCCAGTCCGACGCGTGTGATGCCGGCGGCCGACTCGTTGGCCACCAGCTCGAAGTGGTAGGTCTCGCCGCGGATGATGCAGCCGAGGGCGACCAGCGCGTCCAAGCCGCCACGTTCGGCCAGGGCCTGCAGCGCCAGCGGGACTTCCAGCGCCCCCGGCACGAAGACGTGGGTGATGTCCTGTGCCTGCACACCCAGGCGGGCAAGTTCGCCGCGGCAGGCTTCGGCCAGCGCATGGGTGATGCCTTCGTTGAAGCGGGCCTGGACGATGCCGATCTTCAGCCCCGTGCCGTCCAGCGGTCCGGCCTGGCCCTTGTCTGCGGCTTGCATGTGGTGTTTCCCTTGTGTGTGCGAGGCGCTCAGGCCGCCGTGGTGTAGCCCGCGATTTCCAGGCCGTAGCCCGTCATGCTGGGCATGCGGCGGGGCGTGCCCATGAGGGTCATGCGCTGCACGCCACACTCCCGAATGATCTGGGCACCGATGCCGTAGGTGCGCAGGTCCATGCGGCCCCGCTCGGGCGCCTGCGCCGAACGGGCGGTGCCCTCGAATTGCGCAAGCAGCTGCGAGGCGGATTCGCCCGCGTTGAGCAGCACCACGACGCCACGGCCCTCGCGGGCCACATGGGCCAGGGCGGCGTCCAGGCTCCAGGAGTGCATGGGGCGGCCGACCTCCAGTGCGTCCAGCACCGACAGCGGCTCGTGCACGCGCACCGGCACCACGTCCTGCGCCTGCCACTGGCCCATCACCAGGGCCAGGTGCAGGCCCTGGCTGGGCGTGTCGCGCCAGGCGTGGGCGGTGAACTCGCCGTAGGCCGTCTTCAGAGCGCGGGCGCCGATCTTCTGCACCAGCGACTCGTGGCGGCTGCGGTATTCGATCAGGTCGGCGATGGTGCCGATCTTCAAGCCGTGTTCGGCGGCAAAGACCTGCAGGTCGGGCAGGCGAGCCATGGTGCCGTCGTCCTTCATGATCTCGCAGATCACGCTGGAGGGCGTCAGGCCCGCCATGGCGGCCAGGTCGCAGCCGGCCTCGGTGTGGCCGGCCCGCATCAGCACACCGCCGTCCACCGCCTGCAGCGGGAAGATGTGACCGGGTTGCACCAGGTCCTCGGGACGGGCGTTCTTCGCAACGGCTGCCTGCACGGTGCGCGCGCGGTCGGCAGCGGAAATGCCGGTGGTCACGCCCTCGGCCGCCTCGATGGAGACGGTGAAGGCCGTGGCGTGCTTGGTGCCGTTGCGCGTGGCCATGGGGGGCAGCTGCAGGCGCTCGCAATGCTCTCGCGTGAGCGTCAGGCAGATCAGGCCGCGGCCGAAGCGGGCCATGAAGTTGATCGCTTCGGGCGTGACGTGATCGGAGGCGAGCACGAGGTCGCCCTCGTTCTCGCGGTCCTCTTCGTCGACGAGGATCACCATGCGGCCGGTGCGCAGGTCGGCCACGATGTCCTCCACGGGCGAGATCGCCACGGGGGCGGGGGTCTGGGAGCGGGCGTTCATGCGGGGGCTTTCGGGGGCAGGGCGCCGCCGAGCATGCGCTCGACGTAGCGGGCGATCAGGTCGATCTCGAGGTTGACGGCCACGCCGGCCGCCAGGGCGTGCAGCGCGGTGTTCTGCACGGTGTGGGGAATGAGGTTGATGCTCACCTCGCAGCCTTCGGGCGTGTCGCGCACCGCGTTCACCGTGAGGCTCACGCCGTTGACGGTGATCGAACCCTTGTAGGCCAGGTACTTGCCCAGGGCCGCCGGCGCCATGACGCGCAGCTCCCAGCTCTCGCCGACCTGCGCGAAGTGGCTCACATGCCCGATGCCGTCGACATGGCCCGAGACGATGTGGCCGCCCAGGCGGTCATGGGCGCGCAGGGCCTTTTCGAGGTTGACGGCGGTGCCGGCGGCGGACAGGCCGGCGGTACGCGCCAGGGACTCGGCGGAGATGTCGATGGTGAAGCGGCGCTGCGCGGTGTCCAGGGTGGTGACCGTCATGCAGGCGCCATTGAGGGCGATGCTGTCCCCCAGGCCCACATCATCGAGGTAGCCGGCAGGCGCCTCCAGGGTCAGGCGCTTGCCGTGCTGCAAAGAACTTCCGAGGTCGTGGACGGCGGCGATACGCCCCACGCCGGTGATGATGCCGGTGAACATCCCGGTATTTTCGCAGGGATTGGCCGGGGGATCCTGCCGGCGGGAAAACGCCCCCCTAGAAGCGGTCGCGGCCAGTCGGTCGGGCCAGGATCCGCAGGTCCGGCCCGACCTGCTGGCTGGACGCGAATTCCAGCCTCACGCCCTGCGCCAGGTCCGCCAGCGGCCCGAGGGACGCCATCCCCCGTCCTGGCCCCAGAAGGAGCGGGGCGAGGTACACGAGAAATTCGTCGACCAGCCCCTCGCGGACCAGGGAGCCATTGAGCTTGTGGCCCGCCTCGATGTGCAGCTCGTTGATTTCACGTTGGCCCAGGTCGTGCAGCATTGCGGCCAGGTCCACCTTGCCGCCGGGACCGGGCAAGGGAATGACGGTGGCGCCGCGAGCCTCCAGGGCCGAGCGCTTGAGGGCGTCGTGGACCGCGGTATAGACCCATACCGGTCGCCCGGGCTGGAGCAGGCGCGCCGCCGGGGGCAGCTCCAGGCGGCTGTCCACGACGACCGCGACGGGTTGACGGGGGGTGTCCACCAGGCGCACGTCCAGGCGCGGGTCGTCCTCCAGCACCGTGCCGATGCCGGTGAGCACGGCGCAGGCGCGTGCCCGCCAGGCGTGGCCGTCCGTTCGGGCCAGTTCGGAAGTGATCCACTGGCTCTGGCCGTTGTCCAGCGCGGTGGTGCCGTCCAGCGAAGCGGCCACCTTCATGCGCACCCAGGGCGTGCCACGGGCCATGCGGCTGAAGAAACCGATGTTCAGTTCGCGCGACTGCGCGGCCCCGGCCCCGGTTTCCACCGCCACGCCGGCGGCTCTCAGGCGTGCCAGGCCCTGGCCCGCCACTTTCGGGTTCGGATCGATCAGCGAGGCGACCACCCGCCCGATGCCCGCCACAGCCAGCGCATCGCAGCAGGGGCCGGTGCGGCCGGTGTGGGCGCAGGGTTCGAGCGTGACCCAGGCCGTGGCGCCACGCACATCATGCCCCCGCGCCTGCGCGTCGCGCAGCGCCATGATTTCTGCGTGCGCGCTGCCGGCCGCCTGCGTGTGGCCCTCCCCGAGCACGGTGCCCTGGGTGGACGTGATCACGCAGCCCACATGGGGGTTGGGGCTGGAGATGAAGAGGGAGTTCCTCGCGAGCTCCAGCGCTCGCGCCATGGCCGGCGGCAGGGACGTACTGGCCGTCATGCTCGGCCGCCAGGACGCTGGCACCTGCCTGTCAGGAGAACTCGAATTCCGTCGAGGTTGACGTGTAATAAAAAAATATGCGTCCCCAGTCTGGTCTGAGTCTAATCGAGGTGCTTGTCGCGATCATGCTGGCCGCGCTCCTGCTGCGGCTCGCGGTGCCAGGCTTCGACGCGATGCGGGCCCGCCGCGCGGCCGCCGGGGCCGTCACCACGCTCACCAGCGACTTCGCGCTCGCCCGGTCTGAGGCGATCAAGCGCGGCCATTCTGTCACCGTTTGCAGCTCGGACAACGGCAGCGCGTGCCTGGCCAGCGATGACTGGGGCAGCGGCTGGATCGTTTACGTGGGCCATGCCTCCGTCGCACCCTCGGGGGCCGCCATCCTTCGGGTTCAAGGGCCTCTTGCGGGCATTGCCTCGCTGAAGGCGACGCAGGCCGCTCTGACGTTCCGGCCGACGGGCATGGTGCACGCCGCGGCCGGCCAGCTGCGCGTGATTCCCCAGGGTGACAGCGCGGCCACGAGTCTGATCTGCATCTCTGCGGCGGGCCGCATGCGGCTGGCGCCCGAAGGAAGCAGCCAATGCTGAGGGCTGCCGCGGCGGACCGGGGCATGGCACTCATCGAGCTGCTGGTGGCGCTGGTCATCGCCAGCCTCGGCCTGCTCACGCTCGCGGCGTTGCAGGCCGCGGCGCTGCGCTACACGCAGGTGTCACAGCGCCGGGCGCTGATCACCCTGATGGTGCAGGATTTCACGGAGCGCCTGCGCGCCAACGCAACGGGCGCCGAGGCCCTGTCCGACTATGTCGTGGCACTCTCCTTCTCCGAGCAGGGCCGCTCGGATCCCGCCCCGCCCGCCAGCCTGTGCAACACGGCCCAGGCGACCTGCACCCGGAAGGACATGGCGGCCGCCGATCTCTATGAGTGGCGCAAGCGGGTGCGCGAGATGTTGCCGGAGGGGGCCGTCTTCACCCGCCACGTCAGCGCGGAGAGCGCCCTGGATGTGTGGGTCGCCTGGCGCGACCCCGTGCAGCACGATGCGCCGGATTCCCCTGTTCGACCGGCGGGAGAGTGCCCGGCCGGGTTGGCACTGGACGCCACCGCCGACGCGACGGTCCGGTGCCTGCGCTGGAGGGTCCGCCGGTGAGAGGCGATCTGGCTGCCCGGGGCTTGTCCATCCTGGAATTGCTGGTGGCCCTGGCCCTGGGCCTGCTGGTGCTGGTCGCGGTCCTGGTCTCCGCTTCCGGCGTGCTGGTGTCCGCGCGCCAGCAGCAGGCACTCAGCAGCATGACCAGCGATGCGATGCTGGCCCTGTCGCTGATCCGCAGAGACCTGCAGATGGCGGGGTATGTCCACCCCGTGTCGGTGGCTCATTCCCGCTTCACGCCAGCCCATGCGACTGCCGTGACCCGCGCCATCCTGGGCTGCAGCCAGGGCTTCGACAATCCCCAAGCCGCGCCGGGGCAAGGGGTCTGCAAGGCCGCCGCCGGCGGCGGCGATGCCATCGAGATCAACTTCGAAGCCACGGGCCGGAGTGCCGCGCTCTCCTCGGACGGACGGCTGATCGATTGCCAGGGGACCGAACTCCCGGATCCTGCCGTGCCCGGCAGGCCGGCACCCAGGGTCACCGAAGACCTGCGGGTGCCCACGGTCCATCGCTACTTCGTGCAGGCCAGCTCGGTCACGCAGGCCCCCGAGTTGTCGTGCGCCAGCTCCGCTTCAGCGACCCGCGAGCCCTTGGTGCCCCAGGTCGAGGGTTTGCGCGTGCGCTACGGCGTGGCCCAGGGATGGCGGATCGACGATCCCGAGACACGGCGTCCCGTGCGCTATGTCGAGGCCGATCAGGTCACAGATTGGTCATCCGTGGTGGCCGTGCGCCTGTGCCTGCTCATACGCAGTGACCGCCCTGTCCTGGACGGCAGTGAGGCGCAGACACGAGGCTATCTCGATTGCGATGGCAGCAGGCAAATTTCATCCGATCAACGCCTGCGCCGCGCCTATGTGACCACGGTCAGTCTGCGTCACCGGGTGGCGAGGTGAACACGTGGCCGATCTCGCTGCGCCGCTGCGGGCCGCTGCCGCCGGCGCGGGGCATGACCCTGGTGGTCGTCCTGCTTCTGCTGGTGGTCATGGGCCTGACCGCGACCGTGGCCATGCGCAGCGCCATCACCCAGGAAAAGTGGGTCAACAACTACCGGGCCGAATCGGCCGCCCAGTATCAGGCGGAGTTTGCCCTCCACTACTGTGAAAGCGAATTGCTCAAACCTTCGGGGAGCCGGGTCGTCGCATTCCAGGCGGTTGAAAGTCTGCCGGTTCGCACACTCGGGAGCCTCAAGTGGCCCGACAGCACCGCCTGGGTCACGCCGGCGGCGGGTGTCAGCCCGGTCGCCGCCTACCTGGCGCTGGACCTCGCCCAGGCCCAGGGGGCCACCGTGCCGCCCGATTGCCTGGTCGAGCGCTTGCAATTGCGGGATGACGGCGAGGAGGTCTGGGTGGCCACGGCACGCGGGTTCAGCGCCGACTACACCCCGGGCGCGGGCGCCGGTCAACAGCTGTCCGGCAGCGTGGTGTGGCTGCAATCATTTCTTTACTTCGAGTGAATCGTGCGATGACTTCACGCCCTGCGAAACGCCCTGCCTGGCTTCGACTCTGCGCCGGTGTCCTGCTGGCGGGCCTGTTGTCGGGAGGGGGAGGTTGGCGCGTGGCCGCGGGCCAGGCGACCTCCCCGGTGCAGTGGCCCTTGCTCAACCCGCCACGCCCGCCGGTCAAACCCAATCTGATGATCACCCTGGACGACTCGGGATCCATGGGGATGCTGTACATGCCCGACAGTTCGATCAAGATCGGCAGGTGGTCATTTGAATCACCCGCCGAGGCAGACAACATCGGTTTTGATCCGGGCGACACCGCTGGCAACGTGAGGACCGATCAAGGGACGTTCACCGCCGAGCGCGACTCCGATGACTGGACGCAGCGGGTCATGCGCTCGCCGGATACCAATCCGATCTACTACAACCCGGAAGTCCGTTACTCGCCGTGGCTGCGGGCCGATGGCACGCGTTATCCGGCCGCGAACATCCGGGCCGCCGTCCTCGACCCGACCCGGTCGGATTCGGCGACGGTCGACCTGTCAGTCGATGTGCCCTCCAAACGTGCGAGGTGGTGTCGCAGCAAGGGATGCAGGACAGAGAGGCGGAACTACGCCCCGGGGCTGTACTACCGCTTGAGGCGCGACGCGTCGGGCGACTACCTGGATCCCGAACAGTCAGACAGCTACGCGCAGTTCGATGTCAACCATGCAGCGGGGCGGGCGCGAAGCCCGGGCCGCAGTGATTGCGATGCAGTGGTGTGCACGCTCGAGCAAGAGCGCCAGAATTTTGCCAACTGGTTCGTGTACTACCGATCGCGCTTGCATGTTTCCAAGGCCATCCTGGGTGAGACCTTGGGGCGCATGCAGAACCAGGCCCGAGTGGGCTACGGCCGGATCAACAAGAGGACGGGGCCCCTGGATGGACTCGGAGACTTCGCGGTCATCGAGTCGGGGGTCAGGGACTTCGACGCGGCACGCAAGGCGCAGGTGCTCGAGTGGGTCTATCGCATGCAGGCAAACGGCACCACGCCGCTCGGTCTGGCGATCCAGGAGGTGGGGCGCTACTACGAAACCTCCGATTCACGCGGCCCCTGGGGGGCCACTCCCGGCGTGGCGTCCGACGCAACCCAGGCAAGTTGCCGTGCCGCCTTCCACTTGCTGATCACCGACGGGTATTGGTCCGGCGGTCCCGGGCAGGGTGGCCAGAAGACGTTCGGTAACGTGGACGGCAAGGGGGGGGTAGAGATTCCCCTGGCCCGAGGGGGTAGCTGGACTTACCAGCCCTCGAATCCCTACAAGGATCGCAACGGCGACACCCTGGCCGACATCGCCATGTACTACTGGTACCGCGATCTGCGCCCCGATCTGCCCAACCATGTCCCGCCGCGACCGGGCAGCGAGGCATCGTGGCAGTCCATGAGCAATTTCATTGTCGGCTTGGGCGTCAATGGCCTGCTCGACCCTTCCCGTGACCTGCCAGCCCTTCGGCAAGGAACCCGGACCTGGAGCGCCAACAAGATCGATGATTTGTGGCATGCCGCTCTCAACAGTCGCGGGGCTTATTTCAGCGCGACCGATCCTGAAGCCCTGCGGTCTGCGCTGCGTGAGGTGATGACGGCAGTGGCGCCCGCGGTTCGTCGTCAGGCGGGCGTGGCCGTCACCTCGCAGGACGCGCAGGCCGGCGCCCGCAAATATGTCCCGGTGTACAACCCGGACGACTGGTCTGGCGATCTGCAGGCGTTCGATGTCACGGACGCAGCAACCCCGGGCGCTGCGCGCTGGTCAGCGCGAGAGGCCTTGCCTGCCTGGTCGGCTCGCCAGATCTTCATCTGGGACGACGGCCAGGCCGTCGCCGGCGCAGTGCCCTTCCGGTGGGACAGCATGAGCGCCAAACTCAAGTCGGCGCTGGGAGGCGGCGCGCGCCAGGACATCGTGAACTACCTGCGGGGTGACCGCAGCCTGGAAGCGGGCTCGGCGGTACGTGTACGTTCCAGCGTGCTGGGCGATTTCATCAACAGCGCCCCAGTGGTGGGGGGGCAGCGGGTGGACCCGGAACTCGCCAGGCTTCCCGAGGTCGGCGCCACGTATGAGGAGTACCTCCACCGTGTGAAGCGCTTGCAGCCGCGGGTGGTGTACGCCGGAAGCAATGACGGCATGCTGCACGCCTTTCGTGACGCGCAGGGTGCCGATGGCACGCCGGCGGGACGAGAGATCTTTGCCTACATCCCGCGCGCTGTGGCGGCGCAACTGGTGCGCTTGAGCGACCCCGGCTATGGGGCGGCCGAGCCGCATCGCTATTTTGTCGATGGCCCCTTGCGGGAGTCCGATGTCCATGTGCCGCCCCCGGACGGAGGCCGTGCGACCTGGCGCAATTACCTGTTCGGCTCGACCGGTGGCGGACCGGCTGCCGTGTTTGCCCTGGACATTACCGAGCCGGCTGGGCTGAATGCGCGCAGCCCCCGCTGGGAGGTGAGTGCCCTGTCCGAGCCCAAGCTCGGCCATGTGATGACACCGGTGGTCACGGGCATGCTGCCCAATGGGAAATGGGTGGCTCTGTTCGGTAATGGCTACGGCAGCGTCTCCGGGCAGGCGCATCTGTTCGTCGTGGAGATCGCGTCGGGCACCGTCCATACCATCGACCTGCCGCTGGATCGCGGGAAAACCACTGGGCTCGGGGGCGTGGCCCTGCGTCAGGACAGCCTGGGCCAGGTGATCGGGGCCTACGCCGGTGACCTGTCGGGGCGCCTGTGGCGGCTGGATTTCAGCGCGCTGGCACCGGGTCACTTCGTGGTCGGGCTCGGTGGGCAACCGCTTTTCAAGGCGCCGTCAGGGCAGTCCTTTGTGCAGGCTCCCCTGGTGCGTCAGCGCAGCACAGGGATGCTGGTCCTGGCCGGGACGGGGCGTCTGCTGACGCAAGCCGATGCCAGCGACTTGAGCGAGCAGGCCCTGTACGCGGTCGAAGACCGCGAAGGCGAAAGCCTGCCCCGTCCTCTGCAGCCTGTCCATCTACAGCCATGGGGAATGGCGGCTGCCTCGGAGGTGGGTGGCCGTGGGGACCCGCTTTTCTTTGCCCTCCAGCCCGCGGGGGCGGCCGACGCGGTGCAATCGCGAGGCTGGCGACTGCCGCTGTCTGGCCAGGGCGTGCCTGTCGGGCTGCGCCTCCTGCAGCCGCTGCAAGGCCTGGGGGATTCCGTCCTGGTGGGGCTGGACGCGCCCCCGAAGGAGTTGGACGCCAGCGCGGATCCCTGCCTGGACGCCCGCGGACTCGGACTCAACCTGCTCTTGCAAATGAGCGCTGCGCCCATCGTCCACAACAAGCCTGTGCTGGACACCGATGCGGACGGCGCGATCGGTGCGGGGGATGCGGTCGGCGTGGCGGGCTACCGGACGGAGGCGGATGGGGTGGATGCGGTCATCGCGATGCGTGGCCCTGTGGGCCCATCGTCCGTGCCTGCCTCGTCATCCGTGCCAGCGCCGGGCCCGGCGGAGACCTGTGCGAACAAGGTGCGTATTCACGGCACGTCTGGATCCATGGTCGGTTGCAATGACCGCACGCGGGGCAATTTGCGGGACCGGGTTTGGCGCCGGATCTTGACGCCCCCGTTTTGACAGGAGTTCCCATGGACTTTCGCGTTGCTGGCCGTGCTCACGGCTTTTCCTTGATCGAACTCCTGGTCGCGTTGGCTGTTGTGGGGGTGCTCGCAGGTCTGGCTTACCCGAGTTACACCAGCCATGTCGAGCGCGCCCATCGTGCCCAGGCCCGCGCAGCCCTGCTGGAGGCGGCCCAATACCTCGAGCGCTATTACGTCGCCAACAATACTTACGCGACAGCGGTTCTGCCGGTGGCGTTGCAGACGAGCCCGCCCGGGGCTTCCGGGGTCGACATCCGCTACCGCCTATCGGTGGAGGTGACGGCCACCGGCTACAAGGTCATCGCGACAAACGCGACCCTGCGTGGAGGCTGTGACACCTTGTCCCTGGATCACCGGGGGGTGCGGCAGGCGACGCAGCGTGGCATCGATGGGAACGTTTCAACCGCAGAGATTGCCACGGCGTGCTGGCGATGAGCCCGGCGAGGCACGCGGCCTGGCCGGGGGTCAGCGGCGTACTTCCTCGACCAGGGTACGGAACTCGTCGATGTCCTCGAAGCTGCGGTAGACGCTGGCAAAGCGCACATAGGCAACCTTGTCCAGCTTCCTGAGTTCACGCATGACGAGTTCGCCGATCCGGGTGGACGGCACCTCCCGCATGCCCATGGCGAGCAGTTTCTCCTCGATCCGCTCCAGGGCGCTGTCCACCTTGTCGGTGCTGACCGGCCGTTTGCGCAGCGCCAGGGCCATGGAGCCGACCAGTTTGCTCCGGTCGTACTCAATGCGGCGTCCATCCTTCTTGACCACGGTCGGGAACGTGACATCGGGCCGTTCGTAGGTGGTGAAGCGCTTTTCGCATTGGGCACACTGACGGCGGCGACGGATGAAAAGTCCATCCTCGGCCACGCGGGTCTCGACCACATGGGTCTCGCCGTTGCTGCAGAAAGGGCATTTCATCGTGGCGCCGGTCCGGGGAGGGCTCTGTCAGGGGCGGGTGCTTCAGCCGTACACCGGGAAGCGTGACGTCAGCGCGTTCACCTTCTCGCGCACCGCTGCGATGTTCGCCGCGTCACGCGGGTTGTCCAGCACGTCGGCGATCAGGTGCGCGGTGGCGCGGGCCTCGGCCTCCTGGAAGCCGCGGGTGGTCATGGCCGGCGTGCCGATGCGCACACCGCTGGTGACCATGGGTTTTTCGGGGTCGTTGGGGATGGCGTTCTTGTTGATGGTCATATGGGCCTGACCCAGCACCGCCTCGGCTTCCTTGCCGGTGATGCCCTTGGAGCGCAGGTCCACGAGCATGACGTGGCTCTCGGTGCGTCCACTCACGATGCGCAGGCCGCGCTGCACCAGGGTCTCGGAGACGGTCTGGGCGTTCTTGATCACCTGCGCCTGGTAGGTCTTGAACTCGGGCGTCAAGGCCTCCTTGAAGGCGACAGCCTTGGCGGCGATCACGTGCATGAGCGGGCCGCCCTGCAGGCCGGGGAAGATGGCGCTGTTGATGGCCTTTTCGTGCTCGGCTTTCATCAGGATGATGCCGCCGCGCGGGCCGCGCAGGCTCTTGTGGGTGGTGGAAGTGACCACGTCGGCATGGGGCACCGGGTTGGGGTAGACACCGGCGGCGATCAGGCCGGCGTAGTGGGCCATGTCGACCAGGAAGATGGCGCCGACCGCCTTGGCCACCCGCGCGAAGCGTTCGAAGTCGATGCGCAGGGAGTAGGCCGAGGCGCCGGCGATGATCAGCTTGGGCCGGGTCTCGTGGGCCTTGCGCTCCATCGCGTCGTAGTCGATTTCCTCTTTCTCGTTCAGGCCGTAGGAGACGACGTTGAACCACTTGCCCGACATGTTCAGGGGCATGCCGTGCGTGAGGTGGCCGCCTTCGGCCAGGCTCATGCCCATGATGGTGTCGCCGGGTTTGAGGAAGGCCAGGAAGACCGCCTCGTTGGCGGAGGCGCCGCAATGGGGCTGCACGTTGGCGGCGTCGGCGCCGAACAATTGCTTGACGCGGTCGATCGCCAGCTGCTCGGCGATGTCCACGTACTCGCAGCCGCCGTAATAGCGCTTGCCGGGGTAGCCCTCGGCGTACTTGTTGGTCAGCTGGGTGCCCTGGGCCGCCATGACGGCGGGCGAGGCGTAGTTCTCGCTGGCGATCAGCTCGATGTGGGCTTCCTGGCGGCGGTTTTCCGCCTGGATCGCGGCAAAGAGTTCGGGATCGGTTTGCTCGATGAGGGTATTGCGTTGAAACACGGCGGCAGTCCTTGCGGAGGATGGTCCCTGTCCGGGGAAAGACACGGGCTGCCCAGGCGAACGGCTATGCGCCGGGGGCGCCGGCGGTACGCTTCCCCGTGGTGACCCACGTCGGCACAGCCAGCCCGCCCGGGGCCGCGCGCCTATCGCCAGTCGCGTACCTTTCTAGTGTAGCCGAGGAGGGGGTCAGGAGGCCGAAGCGGGGGCCGGCCAGGCCGAGACCGGCGTCTGTCCGGTGGCGATCTGCTTGAGCCGCTCGAACTCGGCGAGCACTTTCTCGACGTAGCCGCCGTCCTCCTCGATGTTGCCCGCGCCGACGTACAGGCGCAGGCCGCCCTCCGTCGAGCCGGCACGCTGGATGCATTCCTGCAGCACCTTCACGCCCACGCGCAGGTTGGACACCGGATCGAACGTGGCCAGCTTGCCACCGAAACGGTCGAACTTGTCGCTGTGCACATGGGTCATCACCTGCATCAGCCCCTGGGCCCCGACCGGGCTCTGGGCAAAGGGGTTGAAGCCCGACTCGATCGCGATGACGGCCAGGATCAGGTGCGGGTCGATCCGGTTGCGCGGGCCCAGGGCATAGGCCTCGGCCACCAGGGCGCTGACCGGCTCAGGGGCGACCCGGTACTTCCGGCTGAGCCAGTAGGTCACCGCCGCCTGGGGCTTGGGCAGCTCGCGCGGGTTGGCGGCCGTGGCCCGGCCGATGGCGCCGATGTCGGACACGATGCCGACGGCATCGGCCTGGCGTTCCTGCAGCCACTCCACCAGATGGGTCTCGGTGGTCAGGCGCAGGTCCGGCCGCAGGGTCAGGGTCAAGGCGGCAAAAACGACCCCCAGCCCGAGCAGGGCGGAACCGTTGTGAGTGACTTCGAAAAATCCCTGGGCGATGTCGGATGCGAAGGTCCGCAGGCCCTGGCTGATCTTCTCGAACGCTGTCATGGCACTTCCTTTCTACCGGCGGGCGGGGGCGACGGGCGGGGACCGTCGCGCCTTGGGCGCTCGCAGTGGCGGGGTACTCCATCAGGCGGCGGGGCGCAGGCTTCGGGGCCGTCCGCGGGTGCCTGAGATTGCCGAGGTCGGCAGCGGGTCTCGATCGGGGCTGGCGGGACGGTTCCCGCCGCGGCCGAATTCTAGGAGGGGCCTAAATAACCCGTCAATAATAAGGAATTGATCCTTTATTTTCAAATGGTGATGTTCCGGGCCGGCTTGCGAAGCCAAAGTCCGAGCGCCATGGACCCCAGCGCCTGTTTTCGCGGCGAAAATACCCGATTACCTTCCGAACCTGGGCGCCCGTGAGTCGCGCCCCCGCCCCCACCTGTGACCGACGCCTCGCCCAAAACCCAAGACACCTCCGCCCTCGACGCCCTGACCGGCGGGGCGTTCTCCGCCCCGACCTCGGGCGAGCGTGCCGCCCGGCTGCGCGAGTGGCTCGCCACCGAGCCCGCCCCGGAGGCCCTCCAGGAGGTCTACCGTGAGCTCAGCGCCCGGGACAAGGGCGCCTCGCGCTTGCTGCGGGAGCGGCTGGACGACCTCAAGCGGGCTCGCGGACAGGAGGCCCTGGCCGCCGACTGGGCGGGCAAGGCCCAGTTCCTGCTGGAGCAGCCCAAGCTGAACTTGGCCGATGCCCTGGCCTGGCAGCGCGACGCCGCCAAGGCAGGCGCGCCCCTGAGTCGAGAGCCGCTTGCGCAGCTGAAAGCGCGACTGGCCGAGCGGGTCAAGGCCATCGAGGATCTCCAGCACCGGGTTCAGGTGCAACGGGAGGCGGCGGTGCTGCTGGCCCAGCGCATCGAGGTGCTGTCCCTCAAGCCCTGGCGCGATGCCGGGGTGGCCGCCGAGGCACTGCGCAAGGACGTGCCCGAATGGCAGGCCCAGGCGCAGGCCCTGACCCAGGATCCCGGCTGGCCGAGCATCGATGCCCGCTTCCCGCCCTTGCTCGACGCGTCGCGCCAGCAACTGCAAGTGGTGTGGGACGCCTTCCAGTCCGCCCTGGCCCAGGCCGCCGCGGCGGACACCGACCCCGCCGCCCCGCTGCCGCCCGTGCCCGCCTGGGCCGACGAGCTGCGCGCAGCACGCGGTGTGCCGGTGGAGGCGCCCGCCCGCCCCGAGCGCGCCCAGCCCGATCCGAAGCTGCGCGCCGCCGCCAACGAAGCGGTACGCACGGCCCTGACCCAGGTCGAACAGGAAATCGCGGAAGGCCATGGCAAGGCGACTGCCGGTGCCGCGGCCGCCTTGCGCCATGCCCTCAAAGAACACGGCAAGCGCATCGACCCCAAGCTCGAGCAGCAGGCCCATGCCGCCCTGGCGGCTGCGGGCGAGCTGGAAGGCTGGCAGCGCTGGCGCGCTGACCAGTTGCGCCAGGAACTGGTGGCCCAGGCGGAGGCCTTGTTCGAGCCGGCGAAGGCGCTGGACCCGGTGGCGGTCCCTGCAGCGCCCGTGCCCGAGACCGGTGCCCCCTCACCTGCACCTGCCCCTGTGCTTGAACCCGCACCGGCGGCAGACGCTCCCGTGCGCAAGCCGCGGTTTGGCGGACGCAAGATGCAGGAGCAGCTGCGCGCCCTGCGTGATCGATGGAAGCAGCTGGACCAGGGCGGCGCTCCCAACCACGCGTTGTGGAAGCGCTTTGACGCAGCTTGCAACGAGGCCTATACGGTCGTCGAGGCCTGGCTGGACAAGGTGAAGACCGAAGCCGCCGAGCACCGGACCCGCCGCGTCGCACTGATCGAGGAAGTGAAGGCCTGGGCTGCGGCTCATCCAGTCGCCCCGAACGGAGACTGGAAGGGATTTGCCCGCGCGCTCCACCAGTTCGAGTCGCGCTGGCGCGAGGCGGGCCACTTGAGCGAGAAGGCTTACGCCGAGATGCAGCCGCAATGGAAAGAAGTGCTGCACGCGGCGCAGGCGCCGCTGGCGGCCGTTCAGAAGCAGAGCCTGGAACGCCGCCACGCGATGATCGAGGAGGCGATGGCGCTGGGCGCCGGCCCCCAGTTGCGGATCGATGCGGTGAAGGCCTTGCAGCAGCGCTGGCAGGCCGAGGCCCAGGCGGTGCCCCTGGACCGCAAGCAGGAGCAGAAGCTGTGGGATGCGTTTCGCAAGCCGCTGGATGACGCGTTCAACCGCAAGGGGCAGGAGCGTGAGCGCGCGGCCTCGGTCCTCAGCGAGCGGGACCGCGCCGTGCTGGACGCGTCCCGCGCGGTCGAGTCGGCCAATGCCACGGGCGATGCCCAGAAGATCCGGGCGGCCCTGGCCGCCCTGGAGGCGGCCTTGCGCGGGCAGGCCCAGGCCCGCGATGCCGCGGCGCGCGCGCAGGCTGCGCATGATGCGCCAGCCCTGGCGGCCGGCGCCGGAACGGCCCAAGCCCCGCACGTGACCGCCGAAGACGGTCAGGCAGGACCGGCCGTCGACCCGGCAGCCGGTGCCGAGGTGGCCGCGCCAGCGGCGCCTGCGCCCAAGCCGGGCCCCAAGCCGGTCGTCGCCCGCCGCGGCGACGACCGCCCCGGCATGAAGCGCGACGAGCCCGCATCGACGGCCCGCGGCCTGCGTCCGGGCGAGCGCAAGCCGGGCGGACCCGCGGGACGATGGGGGGAGCGTGACGCCGGGCGCGGCCGGCCAGGCGAGCGCAACGAACGTGGCGCCGAAGACCGCGGTCCTCGCCTGGGCGATGCCGCCTTCCGCGCCCAGCGCGAGGCCATGGAGCATGCCCAGTCCACCCTGCGCAAGCTCGCCGCCCAGGCGCATGGCGAAGCCTTGACCCAGCTGATGTCCGCCTGGGAGCGGCGCGCTGGCGACCAGGTCCCGAGCCAGAGTGAGCTGGGCAAGGCGGTCACGCCTTCCGTGCGGGGCAGCTGGGTCCAGGCCATCGCCTCGGCGCCCGCGGGCGAACCGTCCGAGGCCTTGCTGCGGCTGGAGATGGCTTCTCAGGTGCCCACGCCCGCCGAGCACCTGAATGCCCGGCGCGCCTTGCAGCTGCAGCTGCTCACGCGCCGTCACGATCCGTCGCCCGAGCAGACCTGGGGGCAGGACGCTGCCCGGGTGTTCGCCAGCGCGCACGAGCCTGCATCGGCCCGGCGCCTGCAAGGCGTGCTCAAGGCCTTGCTGCGGGCTTGAAGAAGCTGTCGAACAAGGGCGCCAGCGCGGGGAATTCCGCCTCGAAACGCGGGCGCTGCACGAAGTAGCCCTCGCAGGCCACCGCGAAGAATTCGTCGATCGACTGCGCCCCATAGGGGTCCAGCCAGGTGGGCTCGCCGCCGAAGCGCTCGGCGATGACCACCTTCTCCCGGAAGGCCTGGTAGTCGCGTTCCATCACCGCCAGCCAGGCGCGCCGCGCCGCGCTGTCAGGCAGGGGCGGGCAGCCGTCGGGGGCGCCATCGCGCAGGTCCAGCTTGTGGACGAACTCGTGGATCACCACGTTGTAGCCCTCGTCGAAGCGCGTGCCCGCCTCGCGCACGTCATGCCAACTGAGCATCACCGGGCCGCGCTCCATGGCCTCACCCGCCAGGACCTCGTCGTAGTCGTGGACTACGCCGGCCTCGTCGATGTGCGTGCGCCGCGCGACGACCTCGTCGGGATGCACCACGATGCCCAAGAAATCGTCGTACCAGTGCAGACCCAGATGCAGCACGGGCAACACCGCCTGCGCGGCGATGGACAGGGCGATCTCGTCGGTGATCACCAGGCCCTGGGCGCCGTGGAATTCCTTGTCCTGCAGGAAGCGCGCGGACAGGGCGCGCAAGGCCTCGAGTTCATCGGCCGGGCGTTGCGCAAGAAAGGGATAGGCGACCAGCACCGACTGCCACAAGTCGTCGGGTAGGGGCGGCGCTTGGCGCCGCTGTCGCCACCAGTCCCACATCATGCGGACAGGTCGATGCGCTCGCAGGTGCCGTCCGGGGCCACCCGCAGCGCCTGCAGGCGCGCGGGGGTGGCGCGGGCCTCCCAGTCGGACAGCACGATGCGGCGCAGGCCCTGGCCCAGCGCGTGGTCGGCAGGGCGATGGGTGTGGCCGTGGATCATCGTCGCAGCGCCCGCGACCTCTAGCCACTGGCGGGCCAGGCTGTCGTCGACATCGGCGGCGTAGCCCGCGGCCTGGTGGTGATGCTCGCTGGCATCGCGCATCTGGCGCGCCAGGGCCTCGCGGTCCGACAGGGGGCGCTTCAGGAAGGCGGCCTGCCACGCGGGGTCACGCACCTGCGCGCGAAAGGCCAGGTAATCGGTGTCGGACAGGCACAGCGCGTCGCCGTGCGTGAGAAGCCAGCGGTGGGTGCCGAAGGTGAACACCACCGGGTCAGGGAGCAGGGTGAAGCCGCCGGTGCGCGCCAGGGTGTCGCCGACCAGGAAGTCGCGGTTGCCGTGGAGGAAAAACACCGGCCGCCGCGCGCTGGCCTCTCGCAGCACCTGGGCGCAGTCGGCGGCAAAGCCAGGCGCGGCCGCGGCATCGTCGCCCACCCACGCCTCGAAGAGGTCGCCCAGGATGAAGACCGCGCTGGCGGGCGTGCCGGCCAGGTAGCGGCGCCAGGCGCTGAAGGTGTGCGGGTCCTGCGCCTGCAGGTGCAGGTCGGAGATGAAGTCGACCGCGTCCCAGCCCGCGCCGGCCTGGACGACCGGGAACGCGGGGGAGGCAGCGCGTTCCGCCACCGGCTGTCAGGCCAGGACGGCCTTCTCGATCACCACGGCTTCCTTGGGCACGTCCTGGTGGAAGCCGCTGCTGCCGGTCTTCACGCCCTCGAGCTGGTCGACGATGTCGGTGCCGCCGACCACCTTGCCGAAGACCGCGTAGCCCCAGTTACTGGCGCTGGGGGACTTGAAGTTGAGGAAGTCGTTGTCGGTGACGTTGATGAAGAACTGGGCGGTGGCCGAGTGCGGGTCGTTGGTGCGAGCCATCGCCACGGTGTACTTGTTGTTCTTCAGGCCGTTGTCGGCCTCGTTGGTGATGGGGGCGTCGGTCTTTTTCTGCTGCATGCCGGCGTCAAAGCCGCCCCCCTGGATCATGAAGCCGGGAATGACGCGGTGGAAGATGGTGCCGTCGTAGTGGCCCTTCTTGACGTAGGCCAGGAAGTTCTCGGTCGACTTGGGGGCCTTGGCGGCGTCGAGTTCGAGGGTGATCACGCCCAGCTTGGCGATATGCAGTTCGACCTTGGGATTGCTCATGGAGGTTCCTGTAAAAAAAGAGGTCAGCGCACGATCGTGGCGGATTGGATCACCACGGGGGTGCGCGGCACGTCGGAGGGGAAGGGGCCGCCCGGGCCGGTGGGCGTCGTCTTGATGCGGTTGACGATGTCCATGCCGGACACGACGCGGCCGAAGACGGTGTAGCCGTAGCCCTGCATCGTGGGGGCGGTGTGATCCAGGAAGGCGTTGTCCTTCACGTTGATGAAGAACTGCGCCGTGGCGGAATTCGGATCCATGGTGCGTGCCATCGCCAGGGTGCCGGTGGCATTGCGCAGGCCGCCCTTGACCAGGGCGTCGCGCCCTTCGTGCGGGATCGGGGCGCGGGTGGGTTTTTGCGCGTAACGGGTGTCGAAGCCGCCGCCCTGGATCATGAAGTTGTCGATCACGCGGTGGAAGATCGTGCCGTCGTAATGCTTGTCACGCACGTACTGCAGGAAGTTCTCCACGGTCTTGGGCGCCTTGTCGGGATAGACCTCGACGACGATCTCGCCCGCCGACGTGGCCAGCTTCACGCGGGGCGCGTCCTGGGCGTGGGCCGGCAGGCAGGCCGCCGCTGCCGTGGCCAGCAGGCCCAGGGACAGCAGGCGGCGGGTCATGCGCGAGGCGGGGGATGTCACAGAGTTCATGGGGCAGGGGGCGGTGCGGGTGTCGGGCGGCGTGATGCCAGACGTCAGCGCGGGGACGAAGCGGCACGCGCCGGGGGGCTGGCGGGGGGCAGGGCCGGTGCGCGGGGCCGCGCCGTGGTGCTGTCGGCCAGGGCGCGGGCCGCCGCCAGCTTGGGGGGCACGGTCGTGAGCGCGGGGTCGAGCTCGCGCGCGCGGCTCCAGGATTGCATCGCCAGCCGCAGCAGGATGTCGCCCAGGTTTTCATGCGCCACGGCGTAGGCGGGGTGGGTTCGCAGGGCCGCTTCCAGCGAGGCGCGAGCGGCCTCCAGCTGGTTCTGGCTGGCGTACAGCACGGCCAGGTTGTTGTACGGCTCCGGCAGTTCGGGGTAGGCCTGGGTCAGTTGAAGGTAGGCCTCGATGGCGTCCGCGGTGCGCCCGACACCCGCCAGGGCCTGGGCCCGCAGGAACAGCAGCTGCGGATCGCGCGGCCGGGTGGCGAGCAATGGTTCGGTCCTGGCCAGGGCCTCGGCGGCGCGTCCGGCCCGCAGGGACTGCGCGATGGGTGCGTAGTCGTCGGCGGCGAATGCCAGGTGCCAGGGCGCCCACAGACCCGCGACCAGGGTCAGCGTGACCAGGGACCGGCGCGCGCCTTGGCGGACGGTGGGAGGGATGCGGCGGCCTGGGGGCATGTCGTGTCGGTCGCAGGAGACGCGGGGCTACGCAGTGGGGAAGGAGCCGCTCTGGCGCGGGCGATATACTGAGCCTGATTGTAGCCGTGGCCCCTGCGAGGAGGCCGCCGCCCGCTCCCAGCCGCCCCCGCCCACCGATCCCCATGATGTCCCCCGCTCGCCCCCTCGCGTGTTGCGCCCTGACGGCCTGAAGCCCCATGAGCCTGCGGATCTACAACACGCTGTCGCGAGCGGTCGAACCCTTCACGCCCCTGGAGCCAGGGCATGTACGCCTGTATGTCTGTGGCATCACGGTCTATGACCTGTGCCACGTGGGCCATGCCCGCGCCAACGTGGCCTTCGATGTGGTGCAGCGCTGGCTCCGCGCCAGCGGCCTGCGCGTGACCTTTGTCCGCAACATCACCGACATCGACGACAAGATCATCCGCCGTGCCCTGGAGAACGGCGAAACCGTGCGCGGCCTGACCGACCGCATGATCGCCGAGATGTACCGCGACTTCGACGCGCTGGGCATCGAGCGCCCGACCCATGACCCGCGTGCCACCGACTACGTGCCGCAGATGCTGGACATCGTGCGCACGCTCGAGGGCAAGCAGCTGGCCTACCGCACGCCCTCGGGCGATGTGAACTACGCGGTGCGGCGCTTTCCCGGCTATGGCAAGTTGTCCGGCAAGTCGCTGGACGAACTGCATGCCGGCGAGCGCGTCGCGGTGCAGGAGGGCAAGGAGGATCCGCTGGACTTCGTGCTGTGGAAGTCGGCCAAGCCCACCGAGCCGGCCGACGCCCAGTGGGACAGCCCCTATGGCCGCGGGCGCCCGGGCTGGCACATCGAGTGTTCCGCCATGTCCTGCGCGCTGCTGGGGCAGACCTTCGACATCCACGGCGGCGGCGCCGACCTGGCCTTCCCGCACCACGAGAACGAGATCGCCCAGAGCGAGGGCGCGAGCGGCCAGCCCCTGGCCCGGGTGTGGATGCACAACGGCTTCGTGAACATCGACAACGAGAAGATGTCCAAGTCACTGGGCAACTTCTTCACCATCCGCGACGTCCTCCAGCAATTCGATGCCGAGACGGTGCGTTTCTTCATCGTGCGTGCGCATTACCGCAGTCCCCTCAATTACAGCGACGTGCATCTGGACGACGCGCGCGGGGCGCTCAAGCGCCTCTACACCGCGCTCGATGCCGTGACGCCGGCCGAGGGGGCCATCGACTGGTCCGATCCCCATGCCGCCCGCTTCAAGGCCGCCATGGACAACGACTTCGCCACGCCCGAGGCGGTGGCGGTGCTGTTCGACCTGGCGGGCGAGGTCAATCGCACGCGCTCGCCCCGGCAGGCCGGCCTGCTGCGCGCCCTGGGCGGTTGCCTGGGACTGCTGCAAGGCGATCCGCAAGCCTTTCTGCGCAGCGGCGCGGGGCTGGATGAGGCCACCATCACGGACCTGATCGCGCAGCGCGCGGCGGCCAAGCAGCGCCGCGACTTCGCCGAGGCCGATCGCATCCGCGCCAACCTGCTGGCCCAGGGCATCGTGCTCAAGGACTCGCCGGCGGGAACAACCTGGGAGGCGGGGGCATGATGCGCCCCCACGTCAGCCCAATGCGTGGGACTGCCTGGCCCTCGAAGGGGCCTTCACGCCGTGGCGCGGATTGGCGGCGCCTATGAGCGACAGCGTCGTTGAACTGTCTTCGCCGGACTACTGGCAGGAGGCCTGCCGCCATCTCGCGCGCAAGGACCGGGTGATGAAGCGCCTGATCCCCGAGTTCGGCGGCGTCACCCTGCGTTCGCGCGGTGACGCCTTCACCACGCTCGCGCGCAGCATCGTGGGCCAGCAGATCTCGGTGAAGGCGGCGCAGACGGTGTGGGATCGCTTTGCCGTCCTGCCCCGCAAGATGACGCCTGGCAACGTGCTGCGCCTGAAGGTGGACGACATGCGCGCCGCGGGCCTCTCGGCGCGCAAGATCGAGTACCTGGTCGACCTGGCCCTGCATTTCGATTCGGGCGCCATCCGTCCCGGCGCGTGGCCGGACATGGACGACGAGGCCATCATCACCGAGCTGGTGGGCATCCGCGGCATCGGCCGATGGACCGCCGAGATGCTGCTGATTTTTCATTTGATGCGGCCGAACGTCCTGCCGCTGGACGATATCGGCCTGATCAACGGCATCAGCCGCAATTATTTTTCGGGCGACCCCGTCAGCCGCAGCGACGCCCGGGAAGTGGCGGCCGCTTGGGCCCCTTTCTGCAGCGTGGCGACTTGGTATATTTGGCGGTCGCTCGACCCGCTGCCCGTCGAATATTGACGGGCCCCGAGCCCTCAGGAGAACACTTTGGCCAAGAAGACCTTTCTTGACTTCGAGCAACCGATCGCGGAACTCGAGACCAAGATCGAGGAGTTGCGCTACGTCCAGACGGAGTCCGCCGTCGACATCTCCGACGAGATCGATCAGCTGTCCAAGAAGAGCCAGCAGCTCACGAAGGACATCTACAGCGACCTGACCCCCTGGCAGATCACCAAGATCGCCCGTCACCCCGAGCGTCCCTACACGCTCGATTACATCGGCGAGATCTTCACCGACTTCATCGAGCTGCATGGCGACCGTCACTTCTCGGACGACCTCTCCATCGTGGGGGGACTGGCGCGCTTCAACGGCCAGGCCTGCATGGTGCTGGGCCACCAGAAGGGGCGCGACACCAAGGAGCGCGGCTTGCGCAATTTCGGCATGAGCCGACCCGAGGGCTACCGCAAGGCCCTGCGCCTGATGAAGACCGCCGAGAAATTCAAGCTGCCGGTCTTCACCTTCGTCGACACGCCGGGCGCCTATCCCGGCATCGACGCCGAGGAGCGCGGGCAGTCCGAGGCCATCGGTCGCAACATCTTCGAGATGGCGCAGCTGCAGGTGCCCATCATCACCACCGTGATCGGCGAGGGCGGCTCCGGCGGCGCGCTGGCCATCTCGGTGGCCGACCAGGTGCTGATGCTGCAGTACTCGGTCTATTCGGTCATCAGCCCCGAGGGCTGCGCCTCCATCCTCTGGAAGACCGGCGACAAGGCGCAGGACGCGGCCGAGGCCATGGGCATCACCGCGCATCGCCTGAAGGCCCTGGGCCTGGTCGACAAGATCGTCAACGAGCCGGTGGGCGGCGCGCACCGCGATCCGCAGCAGATGGCGGCCTTCCTCAAGCGGGCCCTGAACGACGCCTGGCGCCAGCTGAGTGACCTCAAGCCGCGCGAACTGCAAGACCGGCGTTACGAGCGGCTGCAAAGCTATGGCCGCTTCAGCGACACCAAGGCCGACAGCCGCTGATCCCGGCGCCGGCTTGCTCGGCACCCTCGCGGCCACGCTGCGGCGCCGGCCGGCTCCTGAATTTCCCTTGGCCGTCGCCTTGAGCGGCGGCGCCGACTCGACTGCCTTGCTGTGGGCAGCGCAGCGCGCGTGGCCCGGGCAGGTGTTGGCCATCCATGTCCACCATGGCCTGCAGGACGCGGCGGACACCTTCGAGCAGCACTGTGTGGCGATGTGTGCGCAGTGGCACGTGCCTTTGCAGACGGTGCGCGTGCAAGCGCGTGCGGACGCGGGCGAGAGTCCGGAGGACGCGGCGCGCCGGGCGCGTTACGCGGCCCTGGCGGCCTGCGCGCGCGAGCAGGGCGCGGCCACGGTCTGGCTCGGTCACCACGCCGACGACCAGGCCGAGACCCTGCTGCTGGCCTTGAGCCGGGGCGCGGGCTTGCCGGGCCTGGCCGGCATGGCGCCGCGTTTCGAACGGGAGGGCGTGGTCTTCGAGCGGCCGTGGCTGGACGTGCCGGGGCCGCAGCTGCGCCAGGGGCTGCACGAGGCGGGCATCGGCTGGGTGGAGGACCCGACCAATGCAGATGCCCGCTACACCCGCAACCGGATTCGCCACGCGCTCCTGCCCGCCCTGGAGGCTGCCTTCCCGGCGTTTCGCGAGACGTTCGCCCGGTCGGCGCGCCATGCGGCCCAGGCCCAGGCCTTGCTGTCCGACCTGGCCCGGGACGACCTGCGGCAGGTCGGTGATCCGCCGGACATCGCGGCCCTGCAGGCCTTGCCGCGTGAACGCCAGGCCAATGTGCTGCGGCAGTGGTTGCGGTCCGCTCACGGGGTGGCCGCCAGCGAGGCACAGCTGGAGGAACTGCTGGACCAGGTGGACGCCTGCCGCACCCGGGGCCATCGGATCCGCCTGAAGGTGGCCAGCGGTTTCGTCGAGCGGCTGGACGCCCCGCCGCCCTCGGATCGCGCAGGGCGCTTGGCCTTTCGCCCCGGCGAGCGCCGCTGAGCCGGAAGATATAATTGTGGGCTTTGCGCAAGACCCCGGTCGCACCCGAGCGACCGTTACAGGCTCAGTCTTTCCATGGCATTGATCGTTCACAAATACGGCGGCACGTCGATGGGCTCCACCGAGCGCATCCGAAACGTCGCCAAGCGCGTGGCCAAGTGGGCTCGCGCCGGCCACCAGATGGTGGTGGTCCCCAGCGCCATGAGCGGCGAGACCAACCGCCTGCTGGGGCTGGCCAAGGAGCTCGCCCCCGAGAAATCCTCCGACGCCCTCAACCGCGAGCTGGACATGCTGGCCTCCACCGGCGAGCAGGTGTCCGTGGGTCTGCTGGCCATCGCGCTGCAGGCCGAAGGCATGCAGGCCGTGAGCTACGCCGGCTGGCAGGTCCCGATCCGCACCAACAGCGCCTACACCAAGGCCCGCATCGAGTCGATCGACGACCAGAAGGTGCGTGCCGACCTGGCCGCTGGCAAGGTGGTGATCGTCACCGGCTTCCAGGGCGTGGACGAAGGCGGCAACATCACCACCCTCGGGCGCGGCGGCAGCGACACCTCGGCGGTGGCCGTGGCGGCGGCCTTGAAGGCGGCCGAATGCCTGATCTACACCGATGTCGATGGCGTCTACACCACCGACCCGCGCGTGGTGCCCGAGGCGCGGCGCCTGTCCACCGTCAGCTTCGAAGAGATGCTCGAGATGGCGTCCATGGGCTCCAAGGTGCTGCAGATCCGCTCGGTCGAATTCGCGGGCAAGTACCGGGTGCCGCTGCGCGTGCTCTCCAGCTTCACCCCGTGGGACATCGACCTTCAGGAAGAGGCCAAGTCCGGCACCCTGATCACTTTTGAGGAAGACGAACAAATGGAACAAGCCGTTGTCTCCGGCATTGCCTTCAACCGCGACGAAGCCAAGGTCTCCGTGCTGGGCGTGCCCGACAAGCCCGGCATCGCCTACGCCATCCTGGGCGCGGTGGCGGAGGCCAACATCGAGGTGGACATGATCATCCAGAACATCTCCAAGGACGGCAAAACCGACTTCAGCTTCACCGTGCATCGCAACGATTACGCGCGCACCGTCGACCTGCTCAAGTCCAAGGTCCTGACCGCGCTGGGCACCGACCGTGTGGAGGGGGACACCAAGATCTGCAAGGTCTCGATCGTCGGCATCGGCATGCGCAGCCACGTGGGCATCGCCAGCAAGATGTTCCGCTCACTGAGCGAGGAGGGCATCAACATCCAGATGATCTCCACCTCCGAGATCAAGACCTCGGTGGTGATCGACGAGAAGTACATGGAGCTGGCGGTGCGGGCCCTGCACCGGGCGTTCGAGCTGGACCAGCCGGCCGCCGCCTGAGCCCCACGGCCTGCAGGGCGCTGCCGGGTGTGCCCGGCCGGTCTTCGGGCATAATCGCGCCACCTGGAAACGTGACCGAGAGGCCGAAGGTGCTCCCCTGCTAAGGGAGTATGCGGTGTAGAGCCGCATCGAGGGTTCGAATCCCTCCGTTTCCGCCAAGATTCATTCGAACTGGTTCCAGCTCGTTCGAACTGTTTCCGATCCGTTCGAGGCATCATTGGGTGTGCGCCTAGAACACCCTACGTACCAGGCTGGCTTCCTCGTAGGCCTCAATGTCTTTGAGCCGGTACAGAACCTTCCCCACAATCTTCAAATATGGCGGCCCTTCGCCGACGGTGCGCCAGCGCTGTAGGCGCGCGACGGAGCACACCCAGCGATCGGCGAGCATTTTTTCGGTCAGGAGTTCTCGGCCAGTCTCGGCCGCAGCCTTTGGCACCGGGGGTAGGGGCTCAGGCTTGGTCTCTCTTGCCGCTGTTTTGGCGACGCTGTTGGCCAGGACATCCAGCACGTCCCGGGTGCTTTCAGACCGTGGTGTCTCAAAAGAGGTGTGGCTTTGGGCTTGTGCCTTGATGTCTGTATGAGTTGATTTCATACAGGTTCATACCGTCGGCCTGCGCTGCTCTTCTCAGGCAGGGTACTCGGTTCAACGACTCGGTGGGGCACGGCACCGAGATGCCACGGCTCAGACGCCGTATGGCGGCTTCAATAACCTCGCAAGCGGTTGTAGAGCGCTACTTGCTCGCTCGTCAGCACGTCCATCATGTGGAGGTGGTACCTCAGATGAGTCTCACGCAAACGCCCCTGCGCGGCCGCTGACTTCGCTGTGGCTTGGGACAACAGCGTTGCGTTGGCCTGCTTGTTTTTGAAGAGGGCATCCAGTTCGATCTCGGCTGCGATCAATGCCTCGCCGGCCGCACGTGATTCTTCCTGCATCTGCTTGAACAGGGTCTGCGTCCGGACTTTCTGCTGATCCGTGAGTTTCAACGGCTCAGCCAATTCCAGCACGTGACTGGGTCCCGGGTAGCCATTGAGTTCGGCAGGCAGCGCCATCGACATGCCTTTCCCGGCTCGAAGGTCGACGATTTCCTGATTCGATAGCGACTTGATCGTTCGTGTTTGCATGCCCGCGTAGGCGCTGTGGCTGTGACCTTGGACTGAGCCATGACCAGAATGGTTGTGCTGCGCCGAGGCTGAGGCCATGAGCAGCGATAGGGTGAAGCCGATCAGAAAGTGATGCTGTTTCATGTACGAGTACTCAAGCGAACGAAGGAGCTAAGGTCCTGGCTTCGGCTAGCGGCAGTTGTTGTGCAGCTTCCATTTTTCTTCATGCCCCATAGCCTTCGCAAAATCCGGAACTGTGCAGCGCTCGACTTCTTTGGGGTCAGTCACAGCGCCTCCATCTATCGCCGGAGGCGGAGAAATCGCTATGCCACTTCCGGCCAATTTCGGAGCCGCGAATGTGACGAAGGTAGCAAAGAGTGCCACCGAGATGATTTGTCCGACGACCAGGCGTTGGTTGGGGTCTGGGGTGTATTCACAGGCGCCGCCGGGACACAGCTTGGCCTGCTCGGCATTGAGGCGGTTGTAAATCCAGCATCCGATACAAATGCCGAAAGCACTTTCAAACAGCAGGAAGAACAAGCACAGTCCACACACGATCAGATTGATGGGGCCAACCACTCCCTTGATGACCACGAGGTAGAGCATCGTCAGGGCCAGGGCAAAGCCGATGCCCCAAGCGAACCGCTTTTGAGGAGCGCCGGTCCATTCAGGTTGCTGGCGGCGCACCAGCCACTGGCCGATCACCATGCTCGGTGCGTAGTGGGGGTTGACGAACAGCCTGATCGTGAAGTCAATCAGGAAGGCAACCACGAACACCCTTGTCGGCTCGAAGTTGCCTAGAAGCCAGGCGTTCATGAACGAGGCCATAGCAAAAAAGAACAGGATGCCAGCAGCGGCACGCACGGCGCGCTCATTGAGAACAGGCACTTCGTATTCGGGCAAGCGGCGCCCGAAGCTAAAAAATTGATCCGTCATGGACTAAGTATCGGGATAAGTGAGCTGTCTTGCATATGATTATTATCATATGATTCTGGTTAACTATGAACTTCCTGCCTCAGCCCCTCAAGGAATTGTTGTCCGCCAGTCTCCACAGTCAGTGCGAGGCTGAAGTCTTTCCGGGAGGGACGGCATTGTTTTTGACCGGTGATCCCCCTCGGTGGATGTTCTTTGTGTCGGCCGGCGAGGTGGTGTTGGAGCGCCACGGCGTTGATGGTCAACAGGCCTGCCTGCAACGTTGCCAAAGTGGCTTTGTGGGGGAGGCCAGTTTGACGTCCAGTCGCTACCACTGTGACGGTCGGACCACTTTGGACACGCAGGTCACCAAGGTCCCCATCCAGGCGCTGCGCGAAGCCCTCAGGAATGATGCCGCCTTTGCCGAGCGATGGATCGCCATGCTCAGCCGGGAAGTGCGGCAACTTCGGCTTCAAAACGAGCGCCTGTCATTGCCCAAAGTGCAGGACCGGCTGTTGCACCTGATCGAGACCGAGGGAACTGACGGCCGATATGCATTGACCTGCTCCGTCAAAGACTTGGCCAGGCAACTGGCCGTGACCCATGAGGCGCTATATCGGGCGATTGCACGGCTGGTGGAACTCGGGCGTATTGAACGAGGGGACGGCCTTCTGGCCCTGACGTTCGAATCCCCGGCGCTATCAAAAAACGATGTATCGTGACCTGAGCAGGTTAGTGGGGCCATCTTCACTGCTCCGCCAGAACAAGACCTGCAAACTCGCTCAGTCGAGTTGCAAGGCGCTCAGAGCCCCGCACCACGCGGGGCTTTTTGCT
>JACCEC011635327.1_pt1 | contig 31348 bp, 25 predicted proteins | sample 7450121 | NCBI WGS metagenome assembly JACCEC01 (sample SAMN15323455, study PRJNA562643) | freshwater metagenome | isolation source: river surface water | place: USA:Blue River Watershed | collected 2017-08-18 | reverse complement strand
CTACAACACACCCATCTGTCTCCTCCCGAGGCCTCCGAGGGCTCTTGTATTCTTACCGCATACGATATCATTTCACCTCCTCGAAATCAAGGTAATCACCGGAATCGGCATTAACAGGTTTTTTCGGGGGAACATGGGTCGAAGCTGCGGATGCCTGCTGCTGTCGCATCGCCTCCTCCATTTGTGCCTTTGCAGCCTTGAAACCCTTGCGCAATTGCAAGGTCGTGCGCACCACAGGAAACAGAAACCCTGTGACAAACCGTAATAGGAAATAGAATCCCAGCGAATAAAGGATGAACCGTAACATGGTGCGCAAAGGTAGGAAGTGAAGGAAATCATTCCACATCAGATGCCTTCGGCTCAACCGGCTCGGCAGGCTCTTCCGAACGACGACGACGGAACATCCGACCGATCCTCTCAGACAATTTATCAATCAAAGACAAGAATCCATCCTGAAGCTGCTCACTCTCCATCAACCGCAGAGCAACATCCCCGGTGATCCCCATGGCCGATACCGGTTTGGACCTGCCAAGCACAGAGCGTACCACCATCGAAGGGAAATGATGTTTCAGATGATCGATGCTCCGGTCGAATTCGTACTCCATCTCCTTCACCCTCAACTGATGACGGTAAATCTCCCGATCGAGCTGCTCAACACTGCGTATGCGTTTTTTTGCCATGATCCTTAGCTTAAAATTTGACTTCCTCATCCTCCGCCGCTTCCCCATCCTGATCCTCAGATGATGCAGATATGAACATACGGATCAACGGTGCCTGGAACAAAGGCTTACGTAAGACAAAACCGAGAAACAATAAGAGTAGAAAGAAGCCGGCGGCAGCCAGATGGCCCACCACAGGACTGCCGGTCATACCCGCCACCCAGGCCGACAAGGCAAGGCCGAGGAAGAACAACACAAAAATGCTCATCAGAATACCGGTCAACGTCACCATCAATATACTGAACAACCTTGAAACACTCCGGATGGCCTGAAGTTTCATAAGGGCGAGACGCAGTTCTGCGTATTCCCGCACCAAATGTTTCATGCGCCGTATAAAACCTGAGATATCATCGCGCTCTTCCATAATATATCGAATTCATCACTAAGGTAACAAGCATCCCACCGACAGCGAATGACCGGGGTCATTAAAAATTTTTTTGTGTATGACGATTATGCTAATTTTACACTTGGAAAGCAAAGGAAGGGAACGGGGTCGTTCCCTTCTTTGTTTGGCAGATATGACGAAAGAAGCGCAGATTCAAGCGGTCGAAGCCTTGCTCAGCTCACTGCTGACAGAGGATAAGGACTATTTTCTGGTGGAAGTCTCCATCAAACCGGTAAATAATATCAAGGTTTACCTGGATGCGGATAGCGGCGTGATCATCGAGCGATGCGTTGCCTACAACCGTAAACTTTACAAGGCCATCGTTGAAAGTGGACTGTTCCCGGATGGTGAGTTTTCCCTGGAAGTGTCTTCCCCCGGTGTCGACGAACCCCTCAGATCCGTCCGGCAGTACCGAAAAAACATCGGACGCACGGTGGAAGTGGTTCAAACAGAAGGACCCGTTATCACCGGTAAACTCACGGATGCCACTGAAGACGCCATCACGCTCGAAGTCGAAGAAGGAAAAGGTAAAAAAAAGACAACCACGACGCACGTCGTGCTGTACACGAACATAAAAACCACAACCGTTCAGATCGTTTTTTAACCAGAAAGTCCGCCAGCCCTACTCCGGGCAGTGACGGCAGGAAGTAAAAGCATCGTATATGGCAAGCATCAACCTAATCGAATCATTCCAGGACTTCAAGGAAGCGGAGAATATCGACCGTCCGACCCTGATGAAGGTGCTGGAAGACGTCTTCAAGACCCTGCTCCGCAAGAAATACGGATCAGATGACAACTTCGACGTCATTGTCAACACCGAAAAAGGTGACCTAGAGATCATGCGCCACCGGACCATCGTGGAAGACGGCAGCGTGCAGGACCCACTTGCAGAAATTGAATACAGCGAGGCCATCAAACTGGCACCGGACTTCGAAGTCGGAGAAGATCTCTATGAAGAAGTGGACATCCATGATTTCGGACGCCGCGCCATCCTTGCCGCAAAACAAACCCTGGCCAGCCGCATCGGTGACCTCAAGAAAAATGCACTGATCAAGAAATACGGCGATCGCGTCGGAGAAATCATCAGCGCGGAAGTATATCAGGTATGGAAGAAGGAAGTCTTGTTACTCGATGAAGATGGCAATGAGATCATCCTCCCGAAATCCGAACAGATACCTTCGGACTATTTCAAGAAAGGAGAGAATATCCGCGCAGTCATCAAGAAAGTGGAGATGCGCAACAACAACCCTGTCATCATCCTTTCCCGCACACACTCATCATTCCTGGCCAAACTGCTTGAGATCGAAGTGCCGGAGATCTTCGACGGACTCATCAGCATCAAGAAAATCGTACGCGAACCCGGCGAACGCGCCAAAGTGGCCGTTGAAAGCTACGACGACCGCATCGATCCCGTTGGTGCATGCGTTGGTATGAAAGGCAGCCGTATCCATGGCATTGTGCGCGAACTGAAAAATGAGAACATCGACGTCATCAACTGGACGAACAACACCCAGCTGCTGATCCAGCGCTCGCTTACGCCGGCAAAGATCAGCAGAATGAACCTCGACAACGACCGCATGACAGCGGAAGTCTTCGTGTCACCCGAGCAGGTGTCTCTGGCCATTGGAAAACGCGGGGTCAATATCAAACTCGCAGAAGAACTCACCGGATACGAAATCGACATCTATCGCGACAATGAAGGTGAAGTGGGAGATGAATACGATATCGATCTTGATGAATTCAGCGATGAGATCGAACCCTGGGTCATCGAAGAACTCAAACGCATCGGATGTGATACCGGCAGAAGCGTACTCGCACTAAGTGCTGCAGAACTCGAACGCCGCACAGACCTGGAAAAAGAAACCATTGAAGACCTGAGAAAAGTCCTGGAAGAAGAGTTCTCCAGAAACTGATAACACCACAGGTTGACCTCTGATGCGGAAAACCTGCGAACTTAGACAACCAAGGATTAAATTAAATCACAGCGGGCAGCTGTAGGAGGATAAATGTCAGAGATCAATACACCACGCCTCATGGCGGCAGCAAAGGAGTTCAACATCGGCAAAGAAACGCTGGTTGACTACCTGGCGGGCAAAGGCTTCAGCAGGGACGACCTAAAACCGACCTCCAAACTCACGGAGGACATGTATCGTGCGCTCCAGGCCGAATTCTCTTCCGACAAAGCCGCAAAGGCTAAGAGCGATGCCATCGAGATCCCCAAAGGGACCGTGCTGGATGCCAAGAAAAGAAAGGATGAGGAAGAGATTCTCTTCCGAAAGGATGCGAAGAAGAAAGCCGCTGAGGAAGGTCCCGTACAGGCACCACAGGTAGCTCCGGTCTTAGAAACACCACCTGTGCCGGAACCCACACCTACTCCTGAACCAATTCCAACGCCTGAGCCTGCGCCGGAAACGATTTCCGCACCCGTACCGGAAGTGCCGGAAGAACCGGTGGTTGTCATACCTGAGCCAACGCCCGTACCTGCACCGGAACCTCCGCCCGCAGTTGCAGTTGAACCGGTCGTAGAAGAAACGACGCCCGATGTCCTCAAAGTTGATGCACCCATCGTCGAAGGACCTAAAATCATCGATAAGATAGATTTAAGCGCCATAGACTCTTCCACCAGACCTAAAAAGTCGGCAGAAAAGAAGCAGGTGGCTCAAACACCTCGACCAACGCCCGCACCTGCACCTGCTCCTGTAGCAGAGGCAAAGCCACAACCGGTCGTGGAAGCGAAACCAGTGGTGCCAGCGCCCAAAGCACCGGAACCGCCTGCACCGGTGGAAATCACCCCTGCTGCGCCCGAAACGGTAAGACTCAATGCCCCCGAACTGGAAGGACCCAAGATCATCGGTAAGATCCAACTCCCTGTAGAAGAAAAGGGAAACAGGGCAGCCGATGAAAAACGTCGTCGCAAACGTATCCCGATCGAAAAGAAGGATACCCCCAGACCCGCCATCCAAAAATCCGGAGGCGGCGGCGGACAACAACAAGGAGGCGGAAACCGCCCCGGTCAGCCACAACGTCAGGGACAAGGCGGCGGCGGTCGGTTTACACCATCCAAACGAGGAGATCAGCGCGAATCGAAAGAAATCGACTCTAAAGAAATTCAGAATAAAATTCGCGAAACCCAGGCCAAACTTGCCGGCTCAGGTGGACGCGGAAAAAGCCTGAAAGCAAAATATCGTCGCGCAAAACGCGATGAAATGTCCGAAGGCATCGGCGAAGGCATGGAGGATAACAAACTCCAGCTGACGGAATTCATCAGTGTAAGCGAACTCGCCAATCTGATGGACGTAAGCTTCGCTGAAGTCATCAGCAAGTGTATGGGCCTCGGCATCATGGTATCCATCAACCAACGTCTGGATGCTGAAGTGATCGAACTCGTGGCCGGTGAATTTGGCTTTGAAGTCGAATTCATCGACATGGAGAAGCAGATGGAAATGGAAGACCAGGATGAAGAAGATGATGCAGACAACCTGCATCCCAGGTCCCCCATCGTCACCATCATGGGTCACGTTGATCACGGTAAAACCTCATTGCTCGACTATATCCGAAATGCCAATGTCGTAGCCGGTGAAGCGGGTGGTATCACCCAGCACATTGGAGCCTATCAGGTGGACCTCGCCAATGGCAAATCAATCACCTTCCTCGATACGCCCGGTCACGAAGCGTTCACCGCCATGCGTGCAAGGGGTGCCAAAGTCACAGATATCGCTGTGATAGTAGTTGCGGCGGATGATGCGGTGATGCCCCAGACCCGCGAGGCCATCAGCCACGCCCAGGCAGCAGGTGTACCCATGATCTTCGCGGTCAATAAGATCGACAAGGATGGTGCGAACCCCCAAAAGATCTACGAGCAACTGTCTGGTATGAACATACTCGTGGAAGAATGGGGCGGTAAATTCCAAAACCAGGAAATTTCAGCAAAACAGGGGCTCAATGTCGACAAACTGCTTGAGAAAATACTCCTGGAAGCCGAAATGCTCGAACTGAAAGCAAATCCGGACCGCGAAGCACTCGGAACCGTCGTGGAAGCTACCCTGGACAAAGGCCGTGGATATGTCGCAACCGTACTGGTACAAAACGGAACCCTCCACCAGGGAGACCTGGTAGTATCCGGTCAGCACTATGGACGTGTCAAAGCGATGATGAACGAACGGAACAAACGCGAAGACACAGCACCCCCTTCCACACCTGTGCTGATCCTCGGTCTGAATGGTGCACCACAGGCCGGTGAAAAATTCCGCGTCTACACAGACGAGGCAGAAGCCAAGGAAGTGGCCAACCGACGCGCACAGATCCTTCGTGAACAGGGCATGCGTACCAAGAAACACATTACGCTCGACGAAATCGGTCGCCGACTGGCCCTGGGTAACTTCAAAGAACTCAACATCATCATCAAAGGTGACGTGGATGGATCTGTGGAAGCACTCAGTGACTCGCTCCAAAAACTGTCGACTGAAGAAATCGCAGTCCGTGTGGTACACAAAGCCGTGGGCCAGATCACAGAAAGCGACGTATTGCTGGCCACCGCCTCCGATGCGATCATCCTGGGCTTCAACGTCCGTCCCAGTATGCAAGCCAACAAACTTGCAGAAACCGAAGGCGTCCAAATCAAACTCTACTCCATCATCTACAATGCGATCGAAGAGATCAAAAGTGCGATGGAAGGGATGCTGGAACCGAAAATTCAGGAGAAGATCGTCGCGAATGTCGAAGTACGCGAAGTCTATAAATTTGATAAAGCCACCGTCGCCGGTTGTTTCGTACTGGATGGAAAAATCAGCCGGAACAGTAAGATCCGGATCATTCGGGATGGTATCGTTGAATATCCCAAAGGCGAAGGTCAGGCCGCTGAACTGGGCAGCCTGAAACGCTACAAGGATGATGTGAAAGAAGTCGTTAACCACATGGAGTGCGGTTTGACGATCAAAAATTTCAACGATATCCGCGTTGGCGACGTAATCGAGGCCTTCGAAGAAGAAGAAGTACGTCGTACACTCTGATTCTGAAGTCAGACCTCGAATTTTTAAGAAAACATTAGGCCCGCCGGTCAGTGACCGGCGGGTTCTGAAGTGGATATTTACGTATGAAAAAAGCCCTGCTCAGCTCCGCCCTGCTCATCGGCACCCTCTTCTCCGCAAAGGCTCAGACCGCCAAGGTGTTGGCCGACAAAATCGCCGGAATCGTAGGTGACAAAATTGTCTTGAAATCGGAGATCATCAACTACATGGATGACATAAAGCGTCAGGGTGGAGATGTCCCCCCCAATGCCGAATGTTTTCTACTTGAAAAAATGATGGCGGATAAAGCACTCATCCTCCAAGCAGAAAAGGACTCTCTTCCGGTCTCAGAAGAAGAAGTAGAAGCAGAACTGGACCAGCGGGTACGCTATTTCATCATGCAATATGGTGGAAAGGAAGCCTTCGAACAGATCGCAGGACGCACCATCTACCAGGTGAAAGAAGATTTCAGAAAGTCCATCCGCGACGGCAGACTGGCACAGGCCATGCGTAGAAGCATCGTGGAAGGCATCAAGATCACCCCTACTGAAGTCCGGAACTATTTCGAAAAAATACCGAAAGACAGCCTCAGATTCTATGAAATGGAACTGGTCGTAGGGCAGATCGTAGTCTATCCAAAAGCAGGTCGTGAACTGGAAAAATTTGCCATCGATGAACTGCTCGACTACAAAAAACAGGTGGAAGCAGGACAAAAATCATTCGAAACCCTCGCAAGACTCTACACCGAAGATCCGGGAAGCAAACAAAGCGGCGGAAGATATGAGATCAATAAGAATGATAAACAATGGGATCCGAATTTTAAAAACGGAGCCTTCAGACTGAAAGAAGGTCAAATATCACCGGTCATCAAATCAAAATTCGGTTACCATATCATACAAATGGTCAGTCGGAATGGTGACGACGCAGTGATCAGACACATCCTGCGTGTTCCACAGATCACCGAGGAAGACATTGAGGCCGCACGCATCAAGCTGGACAGTGTACGCGCTAAACTGATCGCGGGTACCATTGCATTTGGCGAAGCCGTCGACAAATACAGTGAAGACGAGAACAGCAAGTTCACCGCAGGGCTCATCAGTGGCGCTGGCGGATCGTTTGTGACCATTGACGAACTGGACAAGGATCTGGTGAATGACCTGAACAAACTCAAAATCGGAGAATACTCAACGCCTCTGGTATTCAAAGATGAAAGGGAAAAGGTAGGCGTCCGCATCGTCAACCTCCGGAGTAAGACTGAACCACATCGGGAAAACATGAAGGACGATTATAACAAGATCGCAGTAAGGGCATTGGAAGAAAAAAAGAATAAAGCGGTAGAACGTTGGTTCATCAACAAACTTCCAACCTATTATATCATGGTAGACAAGGAATTCCAGGAATGCGAGAGCATTCAGAAATCCTTTGGAACCATGGTAAAAAAATAAACCAGTGTTGGTCATTACATCAAGATGTAATGACCCCTCATGCCAACCCATTATTGGCAATACCTTTGGATGAATTATGAGTGATGCCATCAAGCATGAATGCGGCTTAGCATTCATACGCCTCCGGAAGCCCTTCTCCTACTACATGCAGCAAAAGGGAAGTGCACTCTACGGCCTGAACAAGCTGTATCTTCTGATGGAGAAACAGCATAACCGAGGACAGGATGGTGCAGGGATCGCCACCATAAAACTGAATACGGAACCAGGCTATCCTTTCATGCATCGGCTGAGAAGTAATGCGACACAGTCGATAGCAGACCTATTCGCTCAGGTAGGCAAGGAAATCAAGGAGCTGGAAAGACATCAACCCGCCATCCTCAAACATCCCGGGCTGCTTAAAGGACATTTCAACTTCCTTGGCGAACTGCTCCTCGGGCACCTGCGATATGGTACTCAAGGCAAAAACAATGTAGAATTTTGCCATCCATTTATTAAGCGTGATACGATTCCGGCCCGAAACCTCGCACTGGCGGGCAACTTCAACCTCGTCAATACGGAAGAACTTTTCGATATCGTAAACATTGATCCCGGACCTTTTCAACGTCAGAGTGATCTCGCTGCCATGATGGAAGTGGTACACCACTTCCAGGTCAAGGAAGATGAACTTCACCCGGGTGCACTTTCCGTTTCCTCCATCCTCAAAAAATCATTCAAACTTTTTGACGGGGGCTATCATGTGTCCGGACTGCTGGGCAATGGTGACGCATTCCTCATTCGCGATCCGCATGGTATCAGGCCCGCATACTACTATATCGATGATGAGGTCATCGTCGGTGCTTCGGAAAGAGCAGCCATTCGCACCTCCTTTCATGTGGGTGAAAATGAAGTGATGGAATTGATGCCCGGTCAGGCACTGATCGTAAAGGCTGACGGCAGCTGGTCAATAGAACAGATTTTGGAACCCTTGGAAAGAAGGGCATGCAGCTTCGAACGCATCTATTTTTCAAGAGGAAGTGACGAAAAAATTTATCGGGAAAGGATCGCATTGGGTTACGGTTTGAGTACCCCTGTACTCGGCGCTATTGAAAACGACCTCAAAAACACGATATTCTCCTTCATACCCAATACCGCAGAAGTTGCATTCTATGGTCTGCTGAAGGGAATGGAAGACTACCTGAACAAGGTCAAGATCCAAAAAATCATGGCCTGGAACGGTGATTTCGATGAGGAGAAACTCTCCGAAATGGTCAACCGTAAAATTCGCGTAGAAAAAATCGCCATCAAGGATGTCAAAATGCGAACCTTCATCACAGAGGATGCCAACCGCTCCGAAATGGTGCAGCACGTTTATGATATCACATACGGAACAGTACGCAAGGATACGGATAGCCTGGTGGTTATTGATGACTCCATCGTCCGTGGTACCACACTCAAAGAAAGCATTGTTCGAATGCTTTCCCGCCTGTCTCCCAAAAAGATAATCATCGTCAGCTCGGCCCCACAGATAAGATACCCCGACTGTTACGGCATTGACATGAGTAAACTGGGCGATTTCATCGCTTTCAGGGCAGCTATTTCCCTGCTCAAAGACCATGGACAGGATAGTCTGCTCGATGAATTATATGCACGTTGCAAGGAGATGCAGCGCAATGGACAACTACATACGGAAAACCTGGTTCGGCAGATATACAAACCTTTCACCACTGAACAGATCTCTGCCAAAATAGCTGAACTGATAACACCGGATGAAGTCGAATTACCTGTTCAGGTTATTTACCAAACGATTGAAGACCTGCATAAAGCCTGTCCAACCAATACAGGCGACTGGTATTTCACAGGAAATTATCCTACACCTGGCGGAAACAGAGTCGTTAATAAAGCTTTTCTCAACTTCATGGAAGGAAAGGATGTACGTGGATATTAAGAGTGTTTAATTTTTACCACACTTTTTAGATTTTAAGCTCCACAATAACTTGCTTTGATACGAACAGTGGTTAGTATTATCATGACTACCACGCATTTATGAACCGACCAGGCAATCAGAAGTTAAATCTTCGCAAAGAAGAAATCTATCGGTCGGCGACCATGCTTTTCAGGGACAAAGGGTATAAGGCAACAGGAATGAGGGACATAGCCCTCGAAGTAGGCGTGGAAGCAGCGAGTCTCTACAATCACATCCGATCCAAAGCAGAATTACTGCAACAATGCTGCTTCCGGATGGCTGGTGATTTCAGCAGACAATTGGATGAACAGGAAGCAAGGAAAGATATTTCAGCCACACATAAACTCGAGTCGATCCTTCGGTTTCATATTCAGATCTGGATCACGCGACTCGATGAAGTATTGGTAGCCACACATGAGAGCAAATATCTCGAAGAACCCTGGCTATCTGAATTCATGCAGGAACGCAGAAAATACATGCGTCGCATAGAAAAAATCATACGGGAGGGCATGGAGGAAGGTACCATCCGTAAAAGTGATCCCTATCCGATCATGCTGACATTCATGAGTACCGTTAGAGGTATTGAATTCTGGCATCGTAAAAAAGAACCATCAGCCGAAACCTTGGAAAATGGGCTCGTCGATATGATGCTACACGGACTGATCCCCAAACATTCCAACTCTAACAGTCAATAGCAATTCACTGGATTCAATGCATTAGTTTCGTTGGCGACGCTTTGTCGTTCCCCCTACATCTTATCCCTTCGCCGCTATATCGTAACTTGCACCTTCCATGGACAAATCTAATTTCGTCGATCAGATCCGTATATTCTGCAGAAGCGGGCACGGCGGTGCGGGCAGTAGACACTTCATGCGTACCAAATTCAACCCAATGGCAGGTCCTGACGGTGGAGATGGAGGCAGAGGCGGACATATTATCCTGAAAGGAAACAGAAACCTTTGGACACTGCTGCACATGCGCTATTACAAAAATGTACACGCGCAAAATGGACAGGGTGGAGATAAAAACAATAAAACAGGCAGGGACGGAGAAGATGTGATACTTGAAGTGCCACTGGGAACCGTCGGATATGATGAGGAGTCCGGAATACAGGAAGTTGAAATCCTGGAAGACGGCCAGGAAGTGGTTTGGATAAAGGGCGGACGTGGCGGTCTCGGAAACAAAAACTTCGCTACACCAACCAATCAGGCGCCTGATTATGCTCAACCCGGAGAAGACGGAGTGGAAGGCTGGAAAGTACTTGAACTCAAAGTGCTTGCCGATGTCGGACTCGTAGGATTTCCGAATGCCGGTAAGTCAACCCTGCTTTCTCGGATCACCGCTGCAAAACCCAAAATTGCAGACTACGCCTTCACAACCCTTACCCCACAATTGGGCATCGTGGAATATCGTGATGGAAAATCCTTCTGCGTGGCCGACCTCCCCGGTATCATTGAAGGGGCTGCAGAAGGAAAAGGACTTGGCCATCGGTTCCTCAGACATATCGAACGAAATCCAGTATTGCTTTTTGTCATCCCGGCCGACAGCAAAGACCATCGAAACGAATGGGATGTCCTACTCAACGAACTGGAACAATATGATGAGACGCTGATGGATAAACAATTCATTATCGCCATCAGTAAATCAGACCTGCTCGATGAAGAGCTGAAAAATGCTATTGCAGCTGAACTTCCTGTGGAAATACCGCACATTTTCATTTCATCGCAATCCGGAGAAGGATTACAAGCATTGAAAGATCAGCTTTGGAATACACTTCAGGAAGGATTGAAAGCCTAGAAACCATCCTTTTTGCCAAAGGCAGGATCCGTTTTAGTTCGTATCTTTTACAGGATTCACCTGTGAATGCAATATGAATAGCATCAATCCCCAGGGCAATATCCTGATCAAATTGCTCAAATCGCTGGCATTATTGATTCGACTGAGCAAGATCTTTCTGCCGGGCATCATCGTAGTTGCTGGAACAGGCTTACTGATGAGCCGATTCATACAAGGACGGGATGTCATCATCATCACGCTGGAATCCGAATGGCGGGGTATTTTCTTTATGACCGGTTTGCTGTTCTGGTCGACAGTGACATGGTATTCATCACGACTGATCGCCTATAACCAGGACGAACTTTTCGAGGTATTCCCTGACGGACTGTACCATGCACCCAGAGTACTGGGTTTCTCATGTTTTACGGTGATTGTACTGTCACTGTTGACCATCGACCCTTTCAACTGGTGTCGTGGTGGCATATATATATGGATAGGATTGCAAGTGTTGACATATGTTGTCGGATCAGGTGTTTTTGAAATGATACGAGACCGTCACACGGAAAAAGGACTCATCAGATACAGAAACATTGTCATCCTGCTGGCAGGACTTCTGTTTGGTATGGCAGCCATCAGAAATGACATGGTCACCTATTTGGTTTCGCTGCCTTTTCTGCAGTTGTGTCTGATGTTTTTAGTGATCGTTCGCCGAAAAATCAAAGAGGCAGAATTGCACCAAATACAAAGATCAGGACAGGAAAGAGAATTATCTGGTCGAAGTTATCGATGGTTGAAATGGATTCTGTCCAATGCGGGTGATCAACGGACCTTGGAACGGAATGACAGGATCATGCGGGGTGAGATTGCAATTTTTCAAACGTTCAATGCGGTCGCGATCGTGTCCATCAGTATCTGGCTTATGTCAATTTTCCACCTTCCTACCGCGAGGATGATCAGTACCCTGCCCATTGTGATGCTTGCACTGGGGGTTTTGCTTGGAGTGGGAAACCTGATTTCTCTGTTTTCGGTGAAAACAGGCATGAATCTGCATTTATTGTTCATCGGTACGACTTTCGCGATCGGATTGATGTTTGAACCTCACAATGTCAGACGGACATGGCCAATGGATCCGTCGATCGGCAACAACTATGAGCATCGACCAGATCTGCAAACATGGTTCAAATTCTGGACGGTACAGCGGATGGCAGAAATAAAGGAAGAGCGTGTAGTTGAATATCCCGTATTCTTATTATTGGCTGATGGTGGAGCTTCCAGATCGGCTTATTGGGCAGCAGGTCTTTGGTCAAAATTGGAAGTGGAAACCAACGGCAGATTTTCCAGACATCTCCTTTGTTTATCCGGAACTTCCGGGGGAAGCCTGGGCAATGCCACGTTCTTTAGTTTACTCGAAAATAGCAAAAAACAAAAAACTTCAGGGGACATTCAAAAGGAGGGTCGAACCTATCTGTCGCAGGATTTCCTAAGCCATACCATGGCCAGGCTGCTGGGCCCGGACTTGCTGAAACCCCTGTTTCCATTGGATTTCATTTACGACAGAGCCGCTGCACTCGAACACGCCATGGAGTCCACTCCTATGAAGAACAGTGTTGCAGAAAGCATGTCTCAACCATTTTCAATGTTCTGTCCGAACGGAAATGCAAGACTACCCATACTTTTCATCAACACCACAAGAATGCAGGACGGCAGACCTGCAGTGATCAGCAATATCAGGGTGAACGATGCCGTGTATGGTAAAAGGCTGGACGTATTATCCACCATCCCATCAAACGATGATATACGATTGAGTACGGCAGTGGTCATGGGCGCCAGATTCCCTTACATCAGTCCGGCCGGTCGATTGGAAAACAACTACTTCGTGGATGGGGGTTACTTCGATAACTCAGGAGCAGGCGTAGTACATGAGACACTCATCGAATTAAGACGCATCATTGACGACAGCTTGAAGAAGGACGACAGACATTGGCTTGGAAAATTGAAGTTTTATGTCCTTCATGCAACAAACTCAACCCTGGAAGAACCGACAGTGGATAAAGTGCATCCCATTGTCAATGATTTATTTGCCCCGGTGAAGACACTGCTCGGAGCCTATTCAGCACAGACTCACTTCAACAATTCAAGACTATCCCGATACCTGATGTCTTTCCCCAAGGGTAGCGCGGGTTATATCCGCTTCAATCTTTACAGACCGGGGGAGCAGGATAATATACCTATGAACTGGGTGATCTCTCGCGAAAATTTAAAAAAGATGGATGAAAGAATCCAATCGGATTCAAGCCTCAACGCACTGATTAAGAAACTGAATGCTCCGGCTCACTTGGTTCAATGGAATTAAGATAAATGAAAAAGAGTCGTTGCAGTGAGATTGATAAATCTCGAGCAACGACCCACGTTTAAGAAGCTTCCCCTTCAGTCATATGTTGGTATATATCAACCCAATTTGACAGCAGTACCGGAGGCACTCACCATCAACATACTTCCATTGGCTCCAATCGTTTCAAAATCCAGATCAATGCCAACGATTGCATCAGCACCCATGGCCCTCGCTTTATCTTCGAGTTCACGAAGCGCAGTCACCTTTGCCTCTTCCATCACTTTTTCGTAAGTACCGCTTCGGCCACCGAAGAAATCACGCAGTCCGCCAAGAATATCCTTGAAAACATTGGCACCAATGATGGTTTCAGAACTGATGACACCCAGATAAGTTCGGATGGTCCTTCCATCGACATTGTTTGTGGTCGTAGTGATCATTTGTTGATGCTTTATTTGATTTTTTTATCGTGTGGATTGAAAACAATCTTGTTTTCATGAATCTAAAGTAGGTTTGAAGAACAAAATAGTTGCATGATGAAGAAGATAACAATGATCGTCGCTTTCCTGGCCATCAGATTGGCTTCGATGGCAGACGAAGGAATGTGGCTGCCCATGCTCCTCGGGCAACAGGTGTATAACGACATGGTGAAACGGGGGCTGAAAGTGAGCAAGGAACAGCTCTACAGCATCAACAAATCATCCATTAAAGATGCGATCATCATTTTCGGGGGTGGATGCACCGGAGAGATTGTGAGTGCGGAAGGACTCATCTTCACCAACCACCACTGTGGTTATGGCGCCATCGCCGCAGCCAGTTCTGTTCAGAACAACTATCTGCGAGACGGCTTTTACGCAAAGACCAAGGCGGAGGAAATCCCTGCCGCGGGTTTGAGCGTACAATTCCTCCTGCGCATTGAGGATGTCACCAAACGCATTGATAGTGCGGCAGCAGGCCTCACAGGTGCGGATCGTGCAAAAAAAGTGGCAGATATATCAGCACTCATCAATCAGGAGTATTCCGACCCTTCAAATAATATAGAGGCCCGGGTAAATGCCCTGTTCAAAAGCAACCAGTTCCTTGTATTCGTTTATCATCGGTATAAGGATATACGCCTGGTTGGCACACCTCCGGAAAGTATTGGCAAGTATGGCGGAGATACCGATAACTGGGAATGGCCCCGCCATACGGGTGATTTCTCAGTCTTCCGGGTATATGCCGGGAAAGATGGAAAGCCTGCGGATTACTCAACCTCCAATGTACCCCTGAAACCCAGGTATTTCCTCCCCGTGTCGATCAAGGGCGTGAAAGATGGTGACTATGCCATGACTTACGGATATCCTGGTGGCACCAACCGATACGAAACGTCTTTCGGAGTCAAATTGAAAACAGACTTCGAAAACCCGGCCCTTGTCGAGCTTCGGGATATGCGCCTGAAACATATGTTCGAACAAATGCGACAGGATCCGGCAGTAAAACTCAAATTGGCATCGTCTTACGCCGGCATCGCCAACTACTGGAAATTCTTTGATGGAGAATCAAAACAACTCCTGAAATACCGGATTTACGAACGGAAACAGGCAGACGAACAGGTGTTCCAATCCTGGGCAAAGGGTAAACCCGAATACGAAAACATCTTCAGTGAATGGCAGAAGGCTTACAAAGCTTGGGAACCTTATGCTCGCCACCGGATGTACCTGAACGAAGGCATCCTCGGATCACCACTACTTGCTTTTTCAGCATCACTGATGACGCTCGAGTCTGATATGGTGAAGAAAGGGATCGATCATCCTGATGTGAAAAAAGGCATAGAGGCTGCCAACCGGTCAAGAGCGGCATTTCTTCAGGAAGCAGACCTGCCGTCCGATCGTAAAATTCTCGCAGACGTCATGCGGATGTATTATCGGAACATCGATAAAGAACAACATCCTTCCGGATTTTTCGAAAAACTCGCATCAACTTTCGGAAACCTGAAAGAGGATGCTACCTACACCAAATACGCCAATCATGTATTCAACAGTTCAATCATTACAGATGATGGACGCTGGAATGCCTTCTTGAAAAATCCGGATGCCATCAAGCTACAGGAAGATCCGGCATATCATGCTGCGTCAACTTTCTATAAGAGCTACAGCAGTCGTTTCGGACAAGCCCGTCAATTGTTTATGGCGGCAAACGACGAACTCTCCAGACTGTACCTCAAAGGTGTCAGGGCAATGTATCCAAACAAGGTGATGTACCCGGATGCGACATTCACCATGCGCGTCAGCTACGGACAAGTGAAAAGCTACCAGCCCCGTGATGCCGTAAAATATGACTACGTGTGTACGATGAAGGGGGTGATGGAAAAATACAAGCCCGGTGACTATGAGTTCGACCTGCCGGCCAGACTCATGGAGCTGGCGAAAAAGAAAGACTATGGCCAGTATATCGACAAACAACGCAACGATCTGGTCGTAGGATTCATCACCACAAATGATATCACCGGAGGTAACTCCGGCTCACCGGTGCTCAATGGAAACGGAGAACTCATCGGACTCGCTTTTGATGGCAACTACGAAGCATTGAGTCATAAAATCGCGTTCGATAAAGACCTTAACCGTACCATCTGCGTGGATGTCCGCTATGTGCTTTGGTGCATTGACAAACTCGGCGGCGCAGGTCATCTGATCAAAGAACTGAAACTGGTGAAATAATAGTCCGACTCCAGGTTTAAAAATTTAAAAGCCCGGCATCCAATACAAGAGGAGGCCGGGCTTTTTTTATTTCCGATGCGTTACAAATATGTCCAGCTGACACGGCCATCTTTTTCATCCTTCAATTGGATACCCATGCCCTGTAACTGATTGCGAATCTTATCTGAAGTTGCGAAATCCTTGCGTGATCGCGCTTCCCGGCGTATATCGATCAACAGCTGCATCACGGAATCCATGCGTCCGGAATCTGATGGTTTTTCGTCACGCAAGCCGAATATATCTACCAGGTAAGTACGGAATACCTGTTGAAGACGCTGTAAGGTGCCCGCCTCAATGGAAGACAAAGGCATATGTCCGTCACGGAATGAATTAATAACCGGAACGAGCTCGAAGAAATTTGCCATCACCTTGGCAGTATTCAGATCGTCGGTCATGGATTCTTCCGCCTCGTCAAGCAAACGATGACATTGGGCATCCAATGCAGCGTCTCCCGCACTTGCTCCTCCGGTCAAAGCTGCATCAAGTTTTTCAAGGTGACCGAAAGCTTCCCACATACGTTTCAAACCACGCTCCGCCGCCTGTAAAGCTTCGTTGCTAAAATCCAGGGTACTGCGATAATGCGTCTGAAGAATGAAGAACCGCACCGTCATGGGGCTGTAAGGCTGCTCGAGCATGGGATGATGCCCGCCGAAGAGTTCACTCAACTTGATGACGTTGTTGTAACTCTTCCCCATCTTCTTGCCGTTGATGGTGATCATGTTGTTGTGCAGCCAATAACGCGCGGGGATCTGATGGTTGCAGACGGCACTCTGCGCGATCTCGCACTCATGATGCGGAAACTGCAGATCCATACCACCACCGTGGATGTCGAAGCGCTCACCCAGATACTTGGTGCTCATCGCTGAACACTCGATATGCCAGCCCGGGAATCCCATACCCCATGGACTCTTCCACTGCATGATGTGTTCCGGGGCGGCGTGCTTCCATAAGGCAAAATCACTCTTGTTACGCTTTTCATCCTGCGAAGCCAAAGAGCGGGTTGTTTCGAGTTGATCATCAAGCACCCGACCACTCAGGACTCCATAAGGCATTCCTTTACCTTCGAAATCCCGATGGTATTTTTCAACATCAAAATAAACCGAACCATTGACCACATAGGCATAACCATCTGCAATGATGCGCTCGATCATTACGATCTGCTCAACGATATGCCCTGTGGCTGTCGGCTCGATGCTTGGCTCAAGATTATTGAACTGATGCATCGCCCAATGGAACATGTTGGTGTACTTCTGCACCAGTTCCATCGGCTCTAGTTTTTCGAGTACGGCCTTGCTTGAGATCTTATCCTCCGCAGCACGACCCTCTTCTTCGAAATGTCCTGCATCGGTGATGTTCCTGACATACCTGACCTTATAACCCAGATGCATCAGATAACGATACACAATATCAAACGTGATGAAAGGTCTGGCATGTCCGAGATGACTCTCCCCACTCACCGTGGGTCCACATACATACATACCAACATGACCGGTCGTAATGGGCTCGAACACCTCTTTTTGTCGCGTAAGCGAGTTGAAGAAACGTAAGGTTGACATGATGTGGAATTGGTGATGAAAAGCTGATGCAGGCGTGCAAAATTACTCCTTTTCAGCCAATCGAAGGTCCGTAATGACCGCCTGATGGTCTGAAAGCCTGGCCTGTCCGGTTGTGGTTTGTTCCACTTGGAAATTACCGCTGACAAATATGTGGTCGATCCGTAACGTGGGCAACTTACCCAGAATTGGAGAGGAGGGACTGGTGTAAGTCTTACCTAATCCACTGCCGCCGACGGCAAACACATCCTGCCGGTCTGCTTTCAATATATTGTAGGCATAAGAATGTGCCACATCATTCAAATCCAAACAAATAACCTGAGGATAACGACACAAGGCCATTTTTTGACCGATCATATCAGCCTGTTCTGCATGATCGCGGAAAGTTTGCCGCATCTTTCGGAAAAGACTTTTAGACGCATGCAAACCGGTATCTTCTGATTTTTTAATCTTCTGAAAAGAGCTGTAATCGCTCGGTAAAAAACCGAAAGATTTGAGATGAATGGAATAAACCCGGATGGTATCCCGTCTCCAACGGATATCAGCAACCACCGTGTGTTCAACATCCCGATACCTGTCCTTTTCGTAACGTATGTTCTCGGTGGCCACGATCGGATGCCTTGAGAATATGGCCGTCCCGCTGGCCACTGAATTCCAATTAAGATCGTCACCCGGGAAATAAAAGTATCGATATCCCATCCTACGCTTCAAAATATCCACCGGGTCTGCCCCCTGATGACTTCCGTTGTTCGTGAATTCCTGGAAACAAACGACATCAGGTTGATATAACTCGATCTCTTTGAAGATATGTTCATACCGGGCGGCTGAATTCGCATCGTAATACAAACTCCTGAAAGGAGTGAAAAAGCGGATGTTCCAGGTCATGACCCTCAATCTGTCCGGATACGTTTGTTTATCAAAAGTGCTGGGTCCACGAAAAGGCAACACAAACTGTAGAGGTCTGGCACAGAATAGCAGCACGACCAATGAAAGTACAGACCACCTCGGCTTGAGCAGGAGCCAGAATACCACGTACAACAGATTCAACAAGGCCAGATAAGGAAACAAGAGGGAAGGGAAGCCACTAATGGACCAGGTTCTCGGATCCAGACCCATCAGCGCCGCACATCCCCCAAGGGCAAGAGCGGCAATGATATTCGTTGTGAGAACGAATTTCAGGGTTATTTTTTCCAGGAGTCGCCGCATCAGTTCATATTATATTTCACCCTCACTGGCCCGCCGCAATAGATCCCGTTCTTCCTCGGTCAACTTCTGATATCCTTTTTGATTGATTTTATCAAGTATCTCGTCGATCCGCTGCTGGGTAACATTGACTTTTCTGATGAAAGGCTGTTTACCGCGCGTATTGTAAAAAACCTCCTCCTTTTGAACCAACCTCCTTTTCGGTTGATTCCTCGGCTGGAAAAGATGGGTGACCCGATCATACAGATTGTTCATCCAGGCAGACCAATCGCTACCCTTCAACAAGCCACGGGCAAAAAGAAAACCAGTCAAGCCCGCCGCGGCGTGTACAAAGAACATATACGACGAGGCGGAAATTGATGCAAGATCTATGATCATGAAGCCCAACGTGAGCAACCAAAGTGGAATACCGCCACCGATCATCGGAAATAATCGATACTGAGGAGAAATCACCGTCGCAGCTACTGCAACACCCAATATCGAGGCTGTGGCACCCGAATAAGTAAGGTATTGGCCGATAGCCGCATATTGTGGTATCGCATTGAAAATGAAAAGAAATACCACGATCGAAGCGAATCCGGAATACAGATACAACGGAAATACCCTCCGCTCACCGATCAGATCCTGAAGGATGTAGCCAAAAGTCCATAACCAGAACATGTTGCTCACCATCAGGATCAAGCTCATCTGGGTGAACATTGCGGTTATAAAAACCCAGGGACGTTGCAGAAACGCTCCGGCTTTAGCCGGAACCACAAACCATTTATGGACATGCTGCATGAAGAGACCCTCCGGCAAACGGGAGAAATTGTAAATGCTTTTGATGAAATGCAATAGAATGAAGAACATCACATTGATGATGACCAGCATGATCAATGGATTGGATGCACTCCAATTTGATGTATTACGCTTCGGATAATCTCTATACCCCATGTGATTAGACCCTCCCTAAAATTAAAAAATATTCAGGCGAACGGGAACAACCTTAATAAAACATTCTCCGGTTACCACGATTCCAGATCATAACCAACAAGATGCCAAAGGCTGCCCCTCCGAGATGCGCGAAATGCGCTATACCCGTTTGCTGGCTGGATATGCCACCAAAAAGATCCATCAACGCCAACCCCAATAATGCCCACTTGGCCTTGATGGGAAAAGGGAATGGAAATATCAACATCTCGCTGTTTGGGAATGTATATGCAAATGCTGCAAAAATCCCCATTACCGCACCGGAAGCACCCATGGTAGGCACATTCAACGCCATCTCGAATTGTTCCGGACTGATCAAACCCTGACGGAACAAAGGCTCAAGCTGCGAGATGTCATACCACAAAGCACCCATGTGAACCACAGCCGCTCCAATGCCACATAAAAGATAGAATGTCAGAAAGCGGGCCGGACCCCACAGGTTCTCCAGTGTACTACCGAACATCCATAATGCGAACATGTTGAACAAGAGATGAAAAAAATTCGCAGGTGAATGCAAAAACATATAAGTGACAGCCTGCCATGGCTTGAAATAGAACGACTTTACATAAAATAACGCGAAATTCTCCTCCATCCCGATCAAGCGGTCTCCGATGGTGATCTGTGCCAGCCATACCAATCCATTGATGATCAATAGATTTTTTACGATCGTGGGCAGACTGCTATATCCTCTGGGCCTGAATTCCGTTCGCATGTCAAAGGTGTTAAGAGCACAAAGTTAGTGCCTGTGATACTGGGCCACTCAAAGATTTTTAAGCGTCAGTTGCGCAATGTTCTCGATGTGATGCGTGTGCGGAAACATATCCACCGGCTGTACAGCCGTCACGGCATAAGCCTCATCCAATAATTGCAGGTCACGGGCCTGCGTGGCAGGATTGCAACTCACATAGATTACCCGCGGAGCCCTCATTTCCAGGATCTTCCGGACAAGTTGTTCATGCATACCCGCTCTCGGTGGATCCGTGATGATCACATCAGGTCGGCCATGTCGCTCAAAAAACGCATCATCACAAACATTGATCACATCACCGGCAAAAAATTCGGCATGTGCTATCCCGTTGATACGCGCATTCTCCCGGGCATCATCCACCGCTGCAGCGATCACCTCCACCCCGATCACCTTGGCAGCCTGATCACTGACGAATAAACCGATACTACCCGTTCCACAATAAAGATCATACACCGTTTCAGTACCGGTCAAACCGGCCAGCGCCTTCGTCTGCTCATATAACCGCTCAGCCTGACGGGTATTTGTCTGGAAGAAAGACTTGGGACCGATCCTGAAAGAAAGATTGCCCAAACGCTCCGTCACAAAGGGCTTGCCGGCAAATAGCACAGGCGTGAGATCATGAATGCTGTCATTCATTTTGGAATTGACAGTGTAATACAAAGAATCAATCATCGGGAAAAATGCATGCAGATCCCTCAATAACCGATCCCGGTGATCCGGCTCCGCTGCGGCAATGACCAGATTGACCATCAACTCACCCGTTTCACACTGCCGGAAAACCAGGTTTCGAAGCCAGCCGGTATGCGCACGGATATCATAAAAAGCGTGCCCTCGGGCAACAGCCTCACTTCTTATCCAGTTTCTGATCTCGTTGACCGGGCCACCCTGAAGATGACAGGTATGGATATCAATGATCTTGTCGAACAACTTTGGAACATGGAAACCAAGGGCCGGCATCGATTTCAATTCATCACGCCGTTCCGGAGACATTTCCCGCATTTCCTGGTCCGTAAGGTATCTTTTGCTGCTGAAGGTGAACTCGAGCTTGTTCCGGTAGAATCTGGTCTCCTGCGCACCCAGAATGGGCCGTACATCCGGCAATTCGATCTTACCAATACGACGAAGATTGTCCTCGACCTCCTGACGCTTGTACACCAGTTGACGCTCATAGGGCAACATCTGCCACTTGCACCCGCCACAAACCCCGAAATGGGTACAAAAGGCATCGACTCTGTCTGCTGAATATTGATGGAACCTCAGCACACGACCCTCCGCCCAATCCTTTTTACTGCGGGTGACCGCCACATCTACCACATCCCCGGGCACCGCCCCTTCAATGAATATGACCTTGCCTTCAAGCCTCGCCAATGAACGACCCTCGGCGGCATAGCCACTGACCGTCACCCCTTCGATGACCCGGAATTTCTGTTTGCGCATCCGCAAATGTAAACCCGGACAGTCAATTCAGCGCCAAAGCCCACTGTTGAACATCAGAAGGTCGTGAAACAGTTTTAACATTTGAATGAATCATCAATATGACATTGTAAATCAATGTTTTAAGGATGTGAAAAGACGTTTGGAATTGAGTATTGTGTCTAAAAGGACATTTTTTTAAAGCTTCGGCACAGGTTTTGTTTAATGTTAACCAATCAAGCATCTAACCTCAATCACAAAAAGATAATTTACCGATCGAAAATCCAAAAACACTCATGGGCATGAATCTGAACCAAATGAAAACCTACTCCCGCAAACGGAACATCCTGCGCAAATTCGCACTTGGCATGACTTCCGCTACCCTCCTGATCTCAGGTACACTGCTGGTAGCTGGCATCAGATCACAGGCATCGCCCAACCACCACACATCTGCTCGACCGCTTGCCGTCATCGATCCAACGGAAAAATCTCCGGCCATCGCCGCATACGAAGAAATGAATCTTTGCGAAGCAGGACTCGATCAACACGTTTTCGAAATGGCCATCAAAGGCTTCGAAAAGCTTCGCAATGAAGGCAGAACCGGCTCGGACAGTGTTCTTGCCATAGTGGATTTCACCAAGCCTTCCCGCGAGAAAAGACTTTTTGTGATCGATCTGAAAGCAAAAAAACTGGCATATCACACATATGTTTCTCATGGCAGAAACAGTGGATTGGATTTTGCCACAAAATTCTCAAACAAGCCGTCCTCTCATATGAGCAGCCTCGGTTTCTACGTCACCAGGAAAACCTACCAGGGAGCCAATGGGTACTCCCTGCAACTCGACGGATGTGAAAAAGGCGTGAACGACAAGGCTTTATCTCGCGCGATCGTAATGCACGCTGCAGCCTATGCCAGCGAACAAATCGCGAAAGGCCGGGGCTACATCGGAAGAAGCTTCGGATGTCCGGCTGTTCCGGCACCGCTGCACAGACCCATTATTGATAAGTTGAAAGATGGAAATGTACTGTTCATGTACTATCCGGATCGCAACTATCTCGAAAATTCGACCCTGATCAATAGCTGAGTAACACCGTTCAAACGGTCAGAGTGCATAGGCGACCAATTGGGTGGCCAGACCGGTTAACAGACCAAGTACGATCTCGGCGGGAGTGTGCCTGGACAGGATCAATCGAGACGTACATACCAGACCGGTAATCATTATTGATATCATCATCGGAAGGGCAGATTCCGCCAAACCACGATCGATCAGGGTGTACATCAGACCTAACAATCCGCCAAAGCCGATGGCGTGCATGCTTACCAGCGAAAAATTATTGAGTACGATCGCCAGGCTGGAAGCAAAGAACATGCCCTGACACATATCGATCAGCACTTCAGGAGAGTCAGATTGGTTTCGAAACACATGCCATGTCCAGAAGAAAAATGTGATCGAGGCGATGTAAGGTACAATGCGCTCACGTGGCGTCCGCATCTGCAAAGATCCGCTGAAGCCCAGCCATCTCATCAACATTACGATCAGCAATGGGAAAAACAGGTTGTTCACCACAAAGGTGATGAACCTGAACACCCGAACCCGTTCCGGCACCGCCACAAAAAGATCAGGATGTATGAACACGATGTAATACATCATATAGACACCCAGAAACAAAGGATGGAACAGCCAGGAAAAGAAGGAAGCCGGCCGGGTAAGCCAGGCCGGGTAAGTTGAAGTTTCACTCAATTCAGTCATGGAATCACAATGATTTCCGAAGCCGCGCCACAGGAATATTCAGTTGTTCCCGGTACTTGGCGACAGTCCGACGTGCAATATTATATCCTTTTTCCTGGAGCAGCTCCGTCAGCCGCTCATCACTCAACGGTTTTTTCTTGCTTTCAGCCTCGACCATATCACTCAGTATCTTCTTCACTTCACGCGTGGATACTTCCTCGCCACTCTCTGTGCTCAACGACTCACTGAAGAAAAACTTGAGACGATAAGTGCCGAATTCCGTTTGTACGAACTTGCTGTTGGCTACCCTGGAGACGGTGGAAATATCGAGCCCGGTGGTGGCTGCAATGTCCTTCAGGATCATGGGACGCATCGTGGTTTCATCACCCGTCAAAAAGAATTCCTCCTGGTGCTGCATGATGGCACCCATGGTCAGCAACAGTGTCTGCTGACGCTGACGTATGGCATCGATGAACCACTTGGCCGCATCTATCTTCTGCTTGATGAACATCACCGCCTCTTTCTGCCGACGGTCACTTTTGCTGCCCTTCTCGTAATCGCGCAGCATCTCCCGATAGCCCTCACTGACCCTGAGATCCGGAGCATTCCGGGCATTCAGCGTCACTTCCAGTTTTCCGGCGTTGTTATGGATGAAAAAATCAGGGATCAGATAAGTGTCCGAAGGCCCCTCACTTCCCAGCTGGCCGCCAGGTTTCGGATTCAACCGAAGGATGATGGCAATGGCATCACGCAGGTCTTCGTCGGAAAGATTCAGTGAACGCTGGATTTTCTCGTAATGCTTGCGGGTGAACTCTTCAAAGTATTTTTCAAGAATGCGGATGGCAAATTGCTGCAGATCCTCATCGCCTGAAGGCTCACGCCGATAGAGTTGCAGTAACAAACACTCGCGCAGGTCACGGGCGGCGATACCCGGGGGATCGAACTGCTGGATCACCCTGATCAACGCCTCCGTTTCAGCAACCGTCGTATGAATGTTTTGACGGAATGCCAGATCATCAACGATCGATTCCGTCTCCCGACGCAGGTATCCATCATCGTCTAAACTTCCAACGATCTGCTCTGCAATGCGGTGAGCCTCATCACTAAGATTCAGCATACCCAGCTGTTCCGACAATAATTCATGAAAAGAAGACTCCACGCGCTGTGGAATCACCCGGCCATCATCGAGTTCAGGATGATTGTCGTCCCGAAGCCGATAATCCCCTACCTCATCCTCATCCTGAACATAGTCGCTCAGATCAAGGGTTCCATAATCCTCCTCACCGGCATCATCCCCATCAAAATCGTCCCCGTTGGAATCGGCATCCAGTCCGTCTCCCAACTCGTCATTGACCGAGTTGGCAGCACCATCATCAGACATCTCCAATGCCGGATTTTCTTCCAATTCCTCCTTGATCCGTTCCTCAAGATTGGCAGTAGGCACCTGCAACAGCTTCATCAACTGGATCTGTTGAGGAGACAGCTTCTGTAAAAGCTTCTGCTGCAGGCTTTGATGAAGGGCCATATGAAAGAGAAAATTACCGGGTTTGGAAAAATCGATGCACCCATCAAAAATCAAGCCTAAATTTACGACAAATCCGGAGAATCGATGTGGATGACAATTTACATACTCTGTTTGTCAGCCTGTTCGACAAAAGACAGCCTTCATGTGCCCCGAAAGGACACGTTGATCGTTAAACAGGCATACTTCAGCAAAAAAGACACGATGGGCGCCTATCCTGCCAAACCCCCGATCAGGATTGGATTCCACACCCCGCTGCCCGACGCACAAGTCAGGAACTGGGGTGTCTTTTGCCGGCAGGAATGGACGCTGGAAAAGAAAACAGGCGTGCCGATTCGCCTCAGGCTGGGGTCACTCGAATACGTTGACCGGCTCGAAGGCAAAAGAAAATAAGGCCGCTGTCAACCGCTCACGGCATAACGATTCGGCAGCTATTCATGGTTCGACCCGACGCCAGCCACCTTGTTGATCACGGACAAATCTGATCTGGGCACCACCCTGCACACTCACATCACTCTCACGATTACCCGCATCCACATAAGTGACGTGGTATTGCATCAACTGGGCATCCGACGGACAAGACAGATCGAACTCAACTCGTTGTGCAAAAGGTTGAACAGCGATCAATCTGGAAACAGCACCATCCTTCTCCTCCCCATAGCGGGCATAAACTGCCACCTGACGGATCTTACCCGTCAAACCTTCCGGCGCCACTACGGTCAGACGCATCTGATCTTCGCGCTGCAAAGCTGCAGTTTCGATCCTTGGTGACGGAGGTTTCATACCCGTCACACGCGGAACCGGAGGTACCAGCGCAGGGTAGCGATAAAAACGGTTACGCAGGGTGTCATTCCACCCAAGTGGATTGCGTAAAAAGGATTTACTGCTGAAATAAACAGCTCCATTGATGTTTGGCGTCTGACGAATCGCCTGCAGTTGACGCGGAATCAATGTCCGATCCTTCCATATCGTATTACTGCCGGCCCGATAATATCCCAGACCGATATAGCAAGGCTTACCATAGGAATTCTTGCTCCACCAGTCCAGCAATGGTTCGAACGGAGCATTGGGATGGGAAAATTCCCAATAAAGCTGCGGTGCTACGTAGTCAATCCAATCGTTTTTCAGCCATAGCAGGATATCCGCATACAGATCATCATAATTGGTCTGGCCCGCACGCGTGGCACTACCTCTCGGGTCCTGATCCTGATTCCTCCAGACGCCAAAGGGTGAAATCCCAAATCTGCAGTCCGGATTGGCCTCCTTGATCACCCGATGCAACCGTACAATAATGGAATCCACGTTGCTCCGTCGCCAATCATCACGTTTCATGCCACCTCCATATAATCTATAAGTTGAAGTATCCGGAAACTCTTTGCCTGTGATCCGATATGGATAGAAATAATCATCGAAATGAATGGCGTCCACATCATAACGTCGAACAATGTCCGACACGACATTTCCGACAAACACCTGAGCCCCAGGATGACCGGGATCGAAGTAGCGTTTATCACCATAATCTAGAAACCAGCCCGGCTGCTGGCGCGTGATATGACTTGACGCAACAGAGGATTTGTTGATGTTGAATACAGCCCTGTACGGATTCAACCAGGCGTGAAACTCCATGCCCCGCTTATGCGTTTCATCTACCATGAATTGCAAGGGATCGTAGTAAGGTTCAGGCGCCTTACCCTGCACACCCGTCAACCATTCACTCCAGGGTTCGTAAGGAGATGGATAAAAGGCATCCGCGGCAGGGCGGATCTGCATGATGATCGCGTTCATGCCATTGGCCTTGTGGAGATCCAGCATCTGGATGAACTCTGACTGCTGCTCTGCCGTGGATAAACCCTTGCGCGACGGCCAGTCAATATTATCGACCGTGGCAATCCAGGCACCCCTGAACTCATGACGGGGTGATACCTCATCCTGCGCAACAACTGCGTTCAGCATACCTGGCATCAGGGAAAAAAGAAAAATGGCGCCGGACAGCAAACGGCTGGCCAACACGCTTGTTGCATGATTTACCATATGATAAAGTTACGATCCTCTTCCGTTAACGGTCTCCGTGAAGATCCTTGTAAGAATGATTAACAAATTCGAAGGTATAGATACGCATCAGGATGATCAGATAACTGAACAACAGCGGACCGAAAATAAAACCCATGAAACCAAACAGGTTCAACCCGACGATCACACCGAACACCGTCACAAGCGGGTGAACATCACCTATCTTCTTCATCAGCTTGATCCGCGCCACATAGTCAATGTTTCCAGTCACGATCAAACTGTAGATCATCAATCCCGTCCCCTGCCAGGTCATACCCTGGGCATATAGGTAGATGACCAAAGGCACCCAGATGACCAACGTCCCAACGATGGGGAAAAAGGCGAACACACCGGTAAGAAATCCCCACATCCCCCAGTCGTTCAGTCCAAAAATGACGTAACCGATCGTGGCTGTGATCCCCTGGATCAATGAAATCAATGGAATGCCAATGGCATTGGCACGTACACTGGTCATCGTTTCAGCAGCCAGCACATCAATGCTCGATCGGCTGAGCGGAAGATATCCGTTGATGTATCGTTCCATCTCCCGGGCATTCACGAACATGAAATACAGCACAAAAAACATCACAGCGATGTTGCTGAGGATGTTGGCCGTACTGTTCAAAAAAGTGGGAATGAAACCACTCATTCTGCTGCGGATGGAAGTGATCGATTCTGTGGTCACTACTTCGAAACCGGCAAATGCGGTGATCTTATCAGACAGCGTTTTTACGCCTTGCAACAATTCGTCTGAATGACTGAATATGTCATGGATCCTGGGGGTAACGAGACGGAAAACGTAATACAAGGGGAGACCTATCAATACGAACAAAGCAGTCAGGAACAAGGTGGCTGTAATTGACTTTCCCCACTTACGGCGCTCCGTCAGATCAAACCACATATTTCGGCCGATGATATAAAATGTTACTGCACCCAAAAAACCTGGAAGGAAGACATATAACTCCTCTACGATCAGAAATCCCAGTGCCAGGATGATGAACAGGATGATGATCTGTCTGATCCGGTTGTTGAATTGTTCTGTCATGATCAACTTTTTATGAACCGGCAGGGTGACTCCTCGCCTTGGAAAATCTTGGGTTTTGAAGGTTTGATCGTTGGATTTGTCAACCCCAAACCTTCGTTCCCTCACTGCAGTTGGAACAAATATCTATGTTTTTCCGACCCTTCATCAATTCCGAACGAAAGCTGCGATATGATTCATTGTGCCATATTTCACGGAATGAGGCGTTTTTCAGATCCCCCAATCGGTGCGTGGCATCCTTGTCGAAACAGCAGGGCACAGCCAACCCGTCCCAGGTGATCACATTGGCATGCCAGAGTTTCCAACAATGATTGGCCAGTTTATTCTTAGGGATCCGCTTGCCGGCCGCATCGGTCCTGTATCGGCTATATCGGTCGATGGTGGTGACCAGTCCAGTGGGATCCTCTTCATAATCATAGATCTGAGCCGTCTTGTACCAAACGGCATCCACGCCAACTTCCTTACCCAATCGCTCCACTTCCTCGATCTGATGTTCGTTTGGACGAACGACAAGAAACTGGAATATGATGAATGGGGTCTTGCTTTTCTTTTCTCTTTTCCACTTGACGATCTCCCTTGCTCCTGCAATCACCTTATCGAGTTTTCCACCCACCCGATACTGCTGGTAAACATCCTGTGTGGTGCCATCAATGGAGATGATCAGTCGATCCAGACCACTTTCAACCGTGCGGCGCGCGTTATCCGGGGTGAGATAATGGGCATTCGTGGAGGTTGCGGTATAAATGCCTTTCGATGAAGCATAGGCGACCATGTCAAGAAAGGCGGGATTCAGGTAAGGTTCTCCCTGAAAATAAAAAATCAGATAAATCAGGTCACGATGGATCTCGTCGATCGTTCTCTTGAAAAAAGATGATTCCAGCATCCCCGTGGGACGGGTGAAGGCACGCAATCCACTTGGACACTCCGGACAACGCAGATTGCAGGAGGTCGTAGGCTCGAAAGAAATAGAAATCGGCAGTCCCCACTGGATCGGACGGCCGGTCAATCTACTCAGCTGGAAGCTGGAATATACTTTCAACGCATTCCATGCCCGTCTGGGTGTGATGCGTGTTATCAGATTCAAGGTGTCCGTTAGGTTCGGGGCTGGCATACAATGTAAAATTAATCGAATGGCGGTTCCTTCCATTGAAATTGAATAGGATGTTTCTTTGCATCCATGCCAACCAGGAAATCGGTCAAGCCGAAGCATACGCAAAGAAAACATCGCAAAAGGAAAACCCTAAAGTTTCTGGCGGCATTTGCATTCATTGCCATACTTGGCATCCTTGGCTATTTGTTGACAGATTATCTTCTTGAGAGAAGAGCCAGATTCGCCAGATATCCGGGCTTCGGCATCTCCATTCCCACCGATTTTCGCATCTATGGAATCGATGTTTCCCATCACCAGGGACGTATCGCCTGGGATGCTGTTAAACAAATGCAAGAAGGCAAGATCAGGCTGGGATTCGCATTCATCAAGGCCACTGAAGGCATACAATCAAAGGATCCCAGGTTCGAAAGAAACTGGCGAAACACAAAGCAACAAGGAATCCATCGGGGTGCTTATCATTATTTTCTGCCAGACAAAAGTGCAAAACTTCAGGCCAGGCATTTCATTCAACAAGTGAGATTGAGCAGTGGTGACGTGCCTCCCGTGTTAGACGTCGAAGAAACCCGCGGAATCCCAACACCAACCGTCAGAAAAAGAGTGAAGGAATGGCTCGAAATCGTCAGACGACATTATGGTGTGAAACCCATCATTTACGCAAGCCCTTCATTTTATCACGATGTGTTGGGAAATGACTTCAATGATTATCAACTTTGGGTAGCACACTATGTACGAAAAAACCAGCCCCGCATCGGCCGGGATTGGATCTTCTGGCAATTCAGTGAATCAGGAAGAGTCAATGGGATTCGTACTAAGGTCGACTTCAATGTTTTCTGGGGAGACTCGTCAGAATTCCGGAAATTACTGATCCGCTGATGAACAACCCCTGTTGAACCTTGTTTGCAGACTTTCAATTATCACCATTGTATGGAACCCGATATAGCGCTCTTCCTAAAAAAAATCGTCTGGAGCCTCTCCGCAGCCCTCGTTTGGATGTTGGTGAACACGTTGTTCGGCATTCGATTTCGATATTTCCTCTTTGAGGATGGACATGCGATCGGATCCTCCATTTTTTACGGATGGCTGGTGGTCAGCTTCATACTGATGCTCAGGCTTTACCGGAAATGGTGGCGTCACCGCGAACGGCTCATTCGTTGAACCCCCTTCCCATCATCATTGCTTGCCATCGAGAATAATGGGTACCCCTCCCTTTGAGGGCATCACAATGATTTTCGAATTGGCAGAACCTGCAAGCTCCTTCATTGCCTTGATCTGCTCGTATTGGAGCTGCCTTTCGGATAAACTCTCACTTACGATCCGTTGGTAGTCTGCAATGCCCTGTGCCTCCACCCGCTTGCGTTCCGCTTCTTGTTTTTCCTTCAACAATACGAACTGCATTTTTTGCGCGTCCTGTTCCGCATTGATCTTTTGCTCGATCACGGCCTTAACAGAACCGGGAAGTGTGATATTCCTGACGAGCAGGTTTTCTAAAAACAAACCCCTCTTTTTGAAATCCTGATCGATAGATTTGAAAATCCGATCCTGAAACTCATCGCGTTTCGTCGAATACAACGACACGGCATCATAATAAACGGCATTGTCACGAATCCGGGTACGAGTGATGGGTCTCACAATCTTATCCTCGTAGTTTACACCGATCTCTCTGATCAAACG
>JACCEC013194520.1_pt1 | contig 31443 bp, 24 predicted proteins | sample 7450121 | NCBI WGS metagenome assembly JACCEC01 (sample SAMN15323455, study PRJNA562643) | freshwater metagenome | isolation source: river surface water | place: USA:Blue River Watershed | collected 2017-08-18 | reverse complement strand
TACAGCAATGATTTGAAAAAAACAACCACAAAACGAAATGGCGGAGAGATTAATTATAATGAAGATTTATATAATTCATATAATAATAATAATAATAAATACGACGAATATGCGGATGACACCACATTCGCAGACCCCGATTCCAATGACGTAAATAATGGATTTGTGAAAATCCACGAAACTGAAAAGATGGGCATCTCTCTACAAACAACCAAGCGCCGTGGAAGATTGCTGGAAGAAAACCTGAAAAAAGAAACAACCGCGTCCGTAGAGTTGTCATACACCCTGTATCAACAAAAACACACGTTTGTATTTCAGTTCCGAGAGATTGTATTGCATACTGCTACTGGTAGTAATTCTGGTATAACCAGTCCTCAAATAAATCAATTATGCGCGTCTGTCGTTCATCTTCGTAATAAAATGATAACAATGGTGGGAAACTGCTACAACGAATTCGTAATTTCCTTACAAAAGCATTTAAAGGATTTAGAGTTGGTTGCGGATTTTGTAGGCATCATTGATAATTTACAAAACAAGGCGTATGTTGCCACAAAATACAAGTATTGTAAGCCTGAAATTGCGGAGACGAATGTAGAGGCGAATGTAGAGGCGAATGTAGAGACGAATGTAGAGACATCATCATCATCCTCATCATTTGTTACAGCAATCGGCTTGCGCCACGCTTTGATAGAGAGATTGAATACAGAAGAGACGTATGTAACAAATGACATCTCTCTGTCTCAGTCTCACCAATCGCGCGGTATATTATTATACGGAACCAACGCAGTCGGAAAAACGAGTTTGATTCGTGCGTTGGGTATATCCGTTATAATGGCCCAATCCGGGTTTTATGTGCCGTGTCAGCGGTTTATATACAAACCGTATCACACCATTTTCACTCGTATTCTGGGAAACGACAATCTGTTTAAGGGGATGTCTACCTTTATGGTGGAAATGTCGGAGTTGCGCGTTATATTGCGAATGGCAACTGAAAACAGCCTCATTTTAGGCGATGAATTGTGTTCGGGCACAGAGATTGAATCCGCCATAAGCATATTTGTGTCGGGCATCAAGCGCCTACACGACATTCGGGCGTCCTTTATTTTTGCCACGCATTTACACCAAATCACCGATTACGACGAAATCCGCAATATGACGCATTTGGTTATGAAACATTTACAAGTTGTGTATGACAAAGAAAAGGATGTGCTGATGTTTGACCGCAAGTTGAAAGACGGTCCGGGGGCAAGCATGTATGGCTTGGAAGTGTGCAAGTATCTTCATTTGCCAGACGACTTTCTGGAATACGCCAATGAAATACGGCTGAAATATTGCGGAAACAAAGATGTCAGCATTTTAAACAGCGCCGGGTCCAGCACGTATAATGCCAAGAAAGTGAGACGAATGTGCGAATTTTGTAATGACAAAGTTGCGACGGAGGTGCATCATTTACAGCATCAACAATTTGCGGATGAAAACAATTACATACAGCATATTCACAAAAACCATCCAGCAAATTTGGCGGGTATATGTAATGAATGCCACGACAATATTCATCATTGCCAAAAACAGCACCGGCGAGTAAAAACAATGGAAGGAACCAAGATTGTAGAAGATGCCACGCTTCCGTGTGTTAAAAAGAAAATTGTGAAAAAGAAAACGGCATTACAAGAATAAAATTTCACACCTATATATAACAATCAATTCAAAAAAGGCAGTCATCCTTTATAATACACACAATCATTTACATTTACATTTACAATTACATTTAATCATTTAATTATAACAAAAAAGAATGGATAACGACGTAAGTGTAGGCAATGTTTGGAATTCATTAAAAGAGTGGTTTCGTGGAACATATTTAGGCGCAATGTTTTTCAACAATATGTCATTTATTGTTATATTGGTTTTAATAATTTTGTTTTTCTTGTTTTTGTCAAGTATGGTAGATGTAAAAGACCCCGAATTGGAGGCAGAAGAGCATAAATATGATGACGAACCCAGTATTGCGGACCCGGCATTTACCGCACCGCTGGTTCCCATTAAACGAATGTATATTGAACCGCTTGAAAGTTTGGCGGGGTTGTTTGATTTTAAATCAAATGGAGAACCTGTTCCAGCATCAGCCAGAAATCCAATAGGTTTAGGCGGCACAGCAACAGGTTTAGGCACAGCAACAGCAACAGCAACAGCCGAAGGGTTTCAGACCACAAGAGATGAATTGTCGGAGTATCACAAAGATTGTAAAACTGATTTTTGTATTTTGAATAATTCAACCCCGGAGGAGTTAGAACGCAAGTGCGCCGCACTAGATAACAAGGACAAATGCAATGCGACGTGTTGCTGCGGCTGGGTAAAGTATGGCGGAAATGAAAAGTCGGAATGCGTGGCAGGAGACCACCGAAACCCAACCAACTATCGCACGATTGATGGCGCGGAACGAGACGTGGATTATTACTATTTTATGACAAAGTGCGTGCGTGGTTCAAAATGCCCAATGGTTGACCGACTCGGTTAAAATAAAAATTGAAATTGATTTATAGATTTATATATGTAATATATACATCAATTCGTTTAGAGTTTATTATAAAATGATTATCCCTGTAAAATGTTTTACCTGCGGGAAAGTGATTGGGAACAAATACCGGTATTACCTTGAAAAGGTGCGTGAAATGAAATTGAACCGAAATATGGAAGTGGACAAAGTTGTATATTTAACAAAAGAAAACATTGACAAAACGCCAGAAGGCGAGGTATTGGACCAACTTAAACTCACAAAGATGTGTTGCCGTCGGCATATGATGGCACATGTTGATATTATATAATACCAAGAATACCAAGAAAACCAAGAATACCATAAAAATAAAATAGGATACTAACATATACAAGAAATGGCCCGAAAACAACGAAAATCAAAACAAATGCGGCGGTCGTCTAAACAAAATAAATCACAGCGACGACGCACATTAAAACAAAAAGGCGGTTCATCTGTTTTTGCAGGTGCTCCTTGGACGGCAAGTGAATTGACCCCTCAAAATAGCGTGAACGCGTCAGGAGGCGGGTCGTCCGCTCCGAATCATTTTCATTTTTCTCCAAACGGTGTGTCTCCCACATTTATAATGCCGCAGAGCAGTAATGCGTTGGTAGAGGCTGGTGGTCAGATTGGAGGAAGACGCACCAAGAACAAGTCTAAAACCAAGCGTAGAGGATGGGGTCGCAAAACATATAAAATGCGGGTGCGGTCGCAGCGTGGCGGCGACGCATTGAATTATGCGCCATATGACTTTGCGGTTCCATTTCGTCAAATTGGATATGGTCTTTCTTCACTAGGCAGTGGAATGCGAGGGGATGCGGTTTCCCCGTCTAATCCCGAACCTACCATACAACCACTTGCGCGTTCATCGCAACTTTTAATGTAATTCTGTTTTTTTCTATTTATTTTAGGAATTATTTTATATTATTTATTTTTATTTTGGTAGTATATAAAAATAAATAATAAATAATAAAAAAATGGCGCTCAACGGTTCAAAATTATATCACACCGTGGCAGGTTTATGCACTCCTGCGTTGGTTTATGCCATCATTTCCATTGTCGGATTGCTGGTGATGTTGTATCAAAATGCCGGTCAGAGCACGCAGTATTGCGTCGGCAATGTCGGTTGCAATGTTAAGAGCACCCCCGTTGTTTTTGTAAGCAACATCATTTGGATTATTTTCTGGACGTGGATTTTGAACATTATTTGCCGCGGCGGATACCCCGGCATTGCTTGGTTTTTGGTGCTTCTTCCATTGGTGTTGTTTCTCATTGTCATGGTTTTTTTCGCTGATATGATTGTGGCAACCCGCCCTTCCATTACCATGGTTGATATGTAATCCAAAAAAACACATAAATACATATTCATCATCATTATTATATATAATTATAATGAATTACCCGATTGAATTAGCAAACTCAACCTTGTGCAATTTTGTTGTTAGTTTTGCGTCAAAGTGTATTTTACAATCCGGCCTTTTGGTTTCTGCTATTGGCGTGGTTTCATTGGTGAATGATACAAAATATTTTCAACAGCCGGCTGATACTGTGGCCAATAACGGGTTTAGTAAAAAGGCATTGAAAGTTGGTGCGGCGTTTGTCGCACTTGGTGTGGCCGGCGGTATGGTGTCAAAATATATTAGGTAGTCACCTCCACCTCGCGAACACGCCTCTAAACGCAATCACCCATACAAAATCATATAAGAATAATCATAATAATGTTATAATATAAGGATATTTGCTTCTTATATAATAAAATAGCAATAACATTCATTCTCAATATATAAAAATGGATAGCGACCCTGAATTGCCATGGAACATCATAGAAAAATATTTCCGCGACGATGAACACGTATTGGTGCGGCATCACTTGGATTCATACAATGATTTTTTCGGGCAAGGTATATACCGCATTTTTAAAGAGAAAAACCCGATTGTTTTACAAAAAGAGCAAGATGAAAAAACCAATGAATTCAAGTTGCGGTGTGAGTTATATTTAGGCGGTAAAAGCGGGGACCGCGTATATTACGGAAAACCCATTATTTATGATGACAACCGCGAACATTACATGTACCCAAATGAAGCCCGGTTGCGAAACATGACATATGGCATAACCATCCACTACGACGTGGAAGTGGTTTTCAAAATTTATGACGAAGCCGAAGGTGCCGTCAAAGAAACCACCGCTGTTTTGAATAAATTGCTGTTAGGGCGCTTTCCAATCATGCTTCAATCCAATTTGTGCATTTTGCAAGGCATGGAACCCAAGGCCCGATTTTATATGGGTGAATGTAAAAATGATTTTGGCGGGTATTTTATTATTGATGGGAAAGAAAAAGTGATTGTGAGTCAAGAAAAATTCGCGGACAACATGCTGTATATCCGGGAATACGATGCCGAATCGGAAAATATGTATTCACACGTAGCCGATGTGCGCCAAGTGTCGGAAGATTCATCCAAGCCGGTCAGCACGTTGTCTGTGCGCATGGTTGCCCCGGACAACAAATTTTCAAACAAACACATTGTTGTGAATATCCTCAATGTACGGTCGCCGATACCGTTGTTTATTTTAATGCGAGCACTCGGCGTTATTTCTGACCGCGACATCATTGAAACCTGTTTATTGGATTTAGAGGAAAACTCCGAATTGGTGGATTTATTCATCCCGTCGGTGCACGATGCGTCGCATATTTTCACACAAGAAGGCGCGCTGAAATACATTGCCAACTTAACAAAGTCGGCTACGGTCGTACAAGTACACGACATTTTAGTAAATTATTTTTTACCACAAGTCGGCGAAACCAACTACATTCAAAAGGCGTATTATTTGGGCCGGATGGTGTATAAAATGCTGCTGGTGGTTGCCAAGATTGAGCCGCCCACCGACCGAGACAGTTTTTTATTTAAGCGCATTGAACTGTCGGGCTCTTTGATATATGACTTGTTTAGAGAATACTACACGCTTCAATTACAGCACATTCGCTTGGAAATGGACCGTGAATACACATTGAAACCCGGGGTGTATGACAACAACTTTGTAAGCCTTATTGAATTGAATTATCAGGATTTTTTTAGAGAGCGTATCGTGGAGCAGGGATTTCGCAAGGCGTTTAAGGGAAATTGGGGGGCGCACGAACACACAAAGCGCATTGGCGTGATTCAAGATTTGAACCGGTTGTCTTACAACTCGGCGCTGTCGCATTTGCGAAAGATTAATTTACCCATGGATTCAAGCGCCAAGATTGTAAAACCGCGGTTGCTTCACGGCTCACAGTGGGGTATGATAGATATTGTGGATTCACCCGATGGCGCAAACATTGGGTTTCACAAGCATTTGACCATGACGGCGCGCGTAACTAGCCACTGTTCGGCGTATCCAATGATGAAGTGGCTGCGCGACGTGCTTAAAATGCGGCTGCTGGAAGAATGCACAAACATGTATTTACACTACACGACCAAGGTGTATGTAAACGGAACGTGGGTGGGTGCACTTACCCGACCCGAAGAAGCGATGCGTGTGTTTAAAGTGCATCGCCGTAATGGATTGATACCTATTTATTCCAGTGTTCGTTGGAACATTCGGACAAATGAAATCCACATTTATACGGATGCCGGGCGGTTATGTCGCCCATTGTTTTATGTGGATGAAGACACCCACAAGGCCAGTTATGACAATGACGGCATCATTGACCTGATACGAAATAAGAAATTTTCGTGGAATGAATTGATTACGGGTTTCACTGCCAAGTCAGGAGATGCCGGGTTTAAGCCATTCCATTGTAAATATTACACCGTAGAAGAATTGTATGGCAAAACCACCGAAAATAAAACCACGGAATTCAAGCGGCTTAAATCCACCATGGCAATATTGGAGTATTTGGACACCTCCGAAACCGAAGGCGCCTTGATTTCTATGACACATAAATTGCCGGCAATGGACGCGGATTCTGTGGGCGCAAAGAAATACACGCATGTGGAAATCCATCCGTCTTTGTGTTTGGGCGTTATGGGCAACCAAATTGCGTTTCCTGAAAATAATCCGCTTCCACGCAATGTGTTCGGTTGCGGCCAAGCAAAACAAGCGGCGTCGGTGTATCACAGCAACTACCCCGTGCGCATTGATAAAATGGGGATTGTAATAAACAACGGCGAAATCCCGCTGGTAAAAAGTCGGTATTTGGATTTGATAAACCACGAACAACACCCGTGCGGATTCAATGCCATTGTCGCAATTATGTCATACAACGGCTATAATGTGGAAGACTCCATTTTGTTCAATGAGGCGTCTGTAAAACGAGGCATGTTCCGCATAACGTATTACAGTATGTATGAAGAAAGAGAGGAAAGCACTCGGAACAAGGGCGTGGATGTTGATAAGCGCTTTGCGAATGTTATGGCGGAGGGTGTGTCCGGCATTAAATCCGGGCATGATTACAGCCATTTAAATAAACACGGATTGATTGCCGAAAACACGGAATTGGATGACAAAACGGTGGTCATTGGCATGGGTATTGTCAGCGCAAATAATCCAGACGGCCAAATGCGGGATGCCTCGGTTTTCCCCAAAAAAGGGCAACTCGGTTTTGTGGATAAAGCCTTTATGACAGACGGAGAAGAAGGGTTTCGTTTGGCAAAGGTGCGAGTTCGCGAAGAGCGGTTCCCCAGCATTGGTGACAAGTTTTGCTCTCGTTGCGGGCAAAAGGGAACGTGCGGGCTCATTATCCCCGAACAAGATATGCCATTCACCGCAGACGGCATTCGCCCGGACATCATCATCAACCCTCACGCAATCCCAAGTCGCATGACCATTGGACAATTGATTGAATCCATTATGGGGAAGGCGTGTGTCATGCACGGCGGTTTTGGTGAATGCACCGCATTTATGACCAATGGGCCAAAGCAGGACACGTATGGCGATGTTTTGCGGGATTACGGCTTTCATTCGTCGGGGTGTCAAGTGCTGTACAACGGTATGACGGGCGAAGAAGTGAAGAGTGATATTTTCATTGGTCCCACGTATTACATGCGTTTGAAACAAATGGTGAAGGATAAGATTAATTATCGCGCCCAAGGGCCGCGCACACAACTTACACGACAGACGGTGCAAGGGCGCGCCAATGACGGCGGGTTGCGCATCGGAGAAATGGAACGAGACGGCATATTGGCTCACGGCGCAATGCACTTTTTGAATGAATCCATGATGATTCGCGGCGATGAATATTATATGGCGGTTTGTAATAAGAGCGGTATGATTGCGGTGTATAACGAATACCAGGACTTGTTTATGAGTCCGGCGGTGGATGGCCCCATCAAATTCTCCGGAGAAGTGTCTGAAACCATGACAGTGAATAAAGTAACGCGGTTTGGCCGGTCGTTCAGCATTGTGCGCATTCCGTATTCATTCAAACTTTTGATGCAGGAATTGCAGGTCATGAATGTTCAGATGCGGATTATAACCGAAGACAATATAGACCAACTACCCAGTATGTCGTATTCCAACAACATATACAAGTTGTTGCACGATGATATGGCGAGTATGAGTGTGGAAGATTTGATACAAGAAAACAAAAAGGCGGCGGGTATCAAGGAGCCAATATCAGAATTTCAAAGAGACAAACGCATTCAACAAGAAGAACAAGAACAAGAAATCAAGGGCGAATTAGCGGTAACTGAATCTGAAAGTGTAGAAAAAATAAACCCGGCATTGCGGCAAGAAATGGAGGCGCTTGGTTGGGAATTTGCGGTTATGGATAAAACAACCGGCAAACGCAAATATTGGCGCGACCCGAATAAAGAAGCCGACCAAATGATGCTGGTTTCGTTGATTTTGAATAAGAATGGTGAGCCGACAGAGGAGTGGGCGATTGAAGGCAAGGAGTGGGATGGAACGTATCCAAAACGCTTCCCAGAAGGGTGGGCAAGCAGTATGCTGATGTATTATGACAAAGTCCCAATTAGTCCGCAAGTTATGATAGAGCAACTTAAAAAGCATCGTGTTCCTAGCAACTGGATTGTCGCACTGGGATACATTGTTGCCAATAATTATGGAAAACCCGGGACAGGAAACGAAAGCAATGAAACTGTGAAGTTGAAGGAGTTGGAAACCGCACGCAACGCGCTGGACAGAGCCAAGAGAGACGGCGATGTGGAACAAGAAGAAATTGCGAAAACACAGGTTGACCGTTTAACTGCTGAGTTGGATGAAATACGGGCAAAACGAATGAGGACGGGTGTAAGCGAAGCGACAGTAAGCGAAGCGGCGAATGTAAGCGAAGCGGCGAATATAAGCGAAGCGAGTAATATAAGTAATGTAAGCACTCCCGAATACACCAGCGCATTTACCCCTCCTTCGGCACAAGAAATACAATCACGTATGAATGCCTATAATCAAAACATGTCAAAGTATTATAGCGAACATCCCGAATTGAAGCCGGATGAATATACAACCACGCCATTAACACCGGAATATACAAGCGCATTTACTCCTTCTCCACAGCAACAGCCACAACAGCAACAGCCACAACAACAACAGCCACAACAGCAACCGCCACAACAACAGGGCGGTGGATTAAATCTTCAAAATATGTTGGCACCGATGATGAATGTTCCTTTAATCGCGACGATGCCAATGACAACTTTAATTGGAGGGCAGCAATCGCAACAATCGCAACAATCGCAACAACCACAACATTCACAACAATCACAACAATCACAACAAAAACAACCACACCCACCCTCGCCCAAACCCAAAACAACCGAAAGTTCAAATGGAACTAGGTCAATAACCATAACTTAATAAAAATTGATTCTTGTTTAAAAATATTGTTGTATTACAAGTAAGGCAACAACAATATTTATTTCTTAAATCCTCTACCCACCGCAATCATATAATGGCTTCCGCAACTTCATCGGTACCGCAAATTTCAAGCGAAACGATTTCTATATTGTATAAATCACGCAATGTGTTGCTTCAATTGTTGAAAACACAAGGATACAACGTGGATGAATACAGTGATTACGGTGTTCCCGAGGTTCAAAATATGTATGCGAATAAACAATTGGACATGCTGTTATCAACTCACAGCGACATTCACCCCGCAAGAAAGGCGTATGTAAAATATCATTTAGGAAAAACCCTTTGGAGGAAGAATTTGAATGAATATATTGAAGATTTATACGAAATAGACCAAGTTTTAACAAAAGAAGACATGTTGGTAATCGTAATGAAACAAGAAATGAATGATACATTGAAAAAGAATTTAAATGAAATTTGGGAACAAGAAGGTATATTTATTGTGATTCTTACTCTTGACAGGCTTCAATTTAATATTTTGGAGCACTCCTATGTTCCAACGCACGAAATACTCAGCGATGACGATGCCAAAAAAGTTATGAAGAAATACAATATATCGGATGTTTCGCAATTTCCGAGTATTTCAAGGTATGACCCTGTCGCACAAGCCATTGGGATGAGACCCGGCCAAATTTGTAAGATTACGCGGTCAAGTCGCACAGCAATTGAAAGCGAGTTTTTTCGTTATTGTGAAACGGAATAAAATAACAGACCTCCGACTTACTCCATCATTCCCGTCATAATAACGTCATAATAACGTCATAATAACGTCATAATAACGACATAATAACGACATAATAACGACAATAAAAATTCAAATCTACTTGGTTAAATATCTGGATAATGGTATTCTTTTTGTATAATCATATATATTAGAACAACCCATATTTTCATTTGGGACATTTCCAGAATTGTATTCAGCGTAGCACTGTGTATCTAAATTATTTCTATATTTTGAACACGAAAATGCCAAATGAATTGTATCCATTGGAACATAATTTCCATCTATGTAGACTTCGTGTCGTTCATCTTTAAAATAACCATTTTCAACCCAATCATTATGTATTTTTAACAAAACATTGCATATATCCAAGTATATATTTTTACAGGTTAATCTAATGAAAAAACTATCGGGCGGAATATTTGCTTTTTTTACGGCTTCAATTATCGCCTGTAATCTGCCTTGGCCACTTAAAACCAAAAAATATTGCGCATAGTCTTCATTTTTATAAAGTAAATCTTGTAATTGTTTTTGTTTATGTTGTTTAACTTGGTTAACCGCCCGCATGGTTTGTGGCCTAGATAACGAGTATTTATTTTTTTTATTTAACTCCGATAATTCACTAGATAACATATCTATTTCTTCTTTATCCTTCGCAGATAAATTATTGGAAATATTTATTGGGCAAATTTTAATTGTATCGTCTGATTTCATATCATTTACATTATTTAACTGCGCATATGTTAATGGATTGGTGGAAGAAAAAGTAACAACCGGTAAATCGGGGTTTTGGTCTTGTTGTGTGCTAATTGAATTCATCAATACTTCATACATTGAATTGGCGCGAGCGGTGGTTTTAACCCCAGCTTGACTTCTCTCGCCTGGCCCTCTAACCGGGTGCCATAAAATAATATCTGAAAGGCGAACAGTGACTAAGTATTCTTTACCGCCATTATCCCACGCGAAATCTGTCCATCCTCCGATTCCTCCGATGCCGTACCCTTTTCTAAATCCTTCAAAAATTGTCTTGCTTTGTGATATCAATTCAGAGCGTTTTTCACCCAAGGTGTATTTATATAAAACATCTATTAATCCTGTACCTCCTCGTTTTCTTCTTGTTTTTATGTTTTTACTATTTTTATTTTTTAATGATTTTTTCATTTTTTATATTATGTATAGATTTTTATATATTCAGTTGAACAGTTGAACAGTTGAATTAAGAGAATTGTACTCTCTATTTTATATATATATTTTGATTTTTTATACACAATATATAGCACACACTCCCGTAATTTATATTTACGAATCACAACTTTTAAATCAAAAAATGTCAAATTCATCGTGCAATATTACTGGAACCGACAATGTTTCATTAAAAAACAAATTGGATTGTTATAAAAAAAACATAGATTCAAATATGACAAATTTTATGACTGTTTGGAAAGCCGCAAACGCAACGGTGGACGCATCCAGCAATGAATGGAGTGCCTATAATAATTTAAAAACCGTTATACTGGATGACATAAGCGGAATTGTTCAATTAAAACGAGATATAACCAATAAAATAAAATCCAACACCGGCTCTTCTACAAACACATCCACCATTGGAAACAGTCTTTCTACGATTATGAAAACCAAATCAAAAATATACGACAATGAAATGGCAACAGAAACCTCCAAGGAAATTCACGAATTAGAAAAAGCGCAATTTATTGAAAAAATTGTGTACGTGGTTGTTATATTTGGCGGAGTTGTCTTGTTATTTTTGACATTGTATAAGATGTCAAACGGCGTATATGATGGTGAAACCGGGTTTTCCAACCTGTCTTCGCTGTCTTCGGCTTTTGGCTCAATAAAATTGCCCGGGGCGTCCAACATTAAATATCAGTCTGTTAAACCGCCGCAGTCTAGTAGTAGTTTGTTTGGATTAGGGAACACTGGTAAAAACGGGTTGTTCAAATCTATATAAAAATTCTGCGCTACGATACTACGATAAGGACGGACACAAATATCATTTTCTAATATTATGATATATCAGATTATATCACATTATTATATACCAAACAAACAACAAACAACCCCAACCCAAAAATATAAAATGTATTTAGATGAAGTCGTAGATAATGATACCTCTTCAAAATTAGGAATGACGACGCTATTGAATAATGATGACGCGGATGAACGTGCCATTCCAGGAACAGATTCCGCCACGTATGCCGCGCGTGATGTCACCGGCACAAAACTGAACTTGAATTTACTTCAAGGAAATATATTAAAGCACGCCGAATCGTTTATCACAACCCGGCCTTTTTCACTTCAAAATAAGAACCGCAGAGAGATGGACGAGCCATTTTCATTGGTTGAAGCAATGACCGTGGAAGGAATGTATGCGCCGGCGGCACAAACAACTAACACGAATGGCGCATCACAAACTCCGCTTCCACCGCCACCTCCTCCGCCCTCTGGTTCAGATCCAAACCCAAACCCAAACCTTTCCAATCCCACTTATTACATCGGCGTGAAAAACGAGAAAATTAAGCAATTGGAAAAAGAATTAAACGCACTCACGGCAGACTACACCACGCAGTATAACTTGTATTCCAGTGATTTAATGACACGCAACCAGTATTTACAAAACAATGCCGAATATTTAAACAAAATCGTGGTTGACACTTCCGGTGTGTCCCAAGATGCGTCAGGGGCCACTACAAAGGCTTATTACTACATTAATAAGTATGGTTTCACGCACAAATACAATTCCGCCGCAATTGAAAAGAATGACGCGTCGTCGTGTCCCGCATTTCCAATGATTGGTAATCCCGCAGTGGTGAATGACGACGCCTTGAAAAAAGTATCCGGCGTTCCTACCCGGTTTGCAAAATATGATGGCCCGGATATGAGCCCCGGTCAGCCGTGTTTAGCCGGTGTGAATGTACAAAAGGAAGGGACACAAGAATACGCGTGGGTGGATATTCGGGGGCAAAAGCATGTGTATAATCGCAGCGCTTGGAGTGAAGATTACCGTGATTCTAGTTGCCGAAAACAAAATGTGGGGGAGCCACTGGTTCTCTCGGCCGCCAAGTATGACGCCATTCCGACGGACACAAACAACCCAATGACCACTACTTCGGTGTGTTATAAAACAAATTCTGACCCGTCATTGTATGACAACCTTATGACGCTGAATAAGAAGATTAATGCCGTTGTGTCGCAAATATCCCAAGAAACCCAGCACATTGCCAACGCCAGCGCAAAATTAGAAGGCGACGTCAAAGAAGCCGAATTGCGAAGCAACAATGCGATTGAAGCGGCCAATGCGGCGACCACCGAAGTTTCATCCAAGAATGCCTACGCCGACCCATTTTATAAGATTTATGGACGAAGTGAAGGATTTAGATATGCCTTTTGGAGTGTCATTATTTTGATTGGTATATTTTTGGTGTTTAGGTTGTTTATTGGTGGCGGTGGTGGCGGTGGCGATGAAGGCAATGGGTTAGACGGCAACGGTTCGGGTATAATCAGCGGTAACACCGGAATGTATGGTATTGTTATTATTAGTTTATTGTTTATTGCTGTGTTATTTTATTTATCACAGACAAACTTTAAAGATTATAAATATAGCACCAGTAAAATAATTCAGTAATTCTCAACATACTAATATAACTTTTTATCATCCATCCGCAAAAATAACAAAAATAAGTATATAGTTATATTAGTAATCAAATGTCAAACATAAAAGTATCAGATAATGATTTATTAAATATAAAAAAGGCACAAAGCGAATTGGACGCACTCGTAAATCAGTATAACACGCTTCACGCAACATATATGAAGGATGTTGGTGAAAGTGTATTAGAAAAATGGAACATCAAATATCCAATTAGATTAACGGGGGTTAAGCCCGAGGACGTCATCACGCCGCCCACACCATTTTCCGTGTTTGATACAAGTTCCAATTGTTTTAAGCGGTGTTTTGACGACAATTCTTGCGGTTTTGCCACATTTTCCCTTACATCCACCGGAAACAAGTGTGCTTTATATAAGGCGGGTCCAGACATTACAATGACGGCCACCACGCCGAATCCTTGCGGCGGTGCAAACCAAGCCGCGTGTGCAGTAGGGAACGAAAACAAGTTTGGTTATGAAAAACCGGTGTGGGAAAATAAGCCATTTACAAATGCGATATCGCAAAATACGCCGCCATTAACGACGCCTGGTCAAAACATTGGCGCTGACTGGATTTATTTAGGAACACCGGAAACCCTTGAAAAATGTCAAGAAAACGCAGTGAAACACGATGATGTATTTACAAAAGTGGTGTATATTAACGACCCTACGCCAGGGCGACAGCAATGGCATAAATCGTGCTACGGGGCTAAACCGGGCGCCCGTACTTACGAAACAAACACCACGCCACTTGAATACACCACTTCTATTCCGCCGTATGGATACACCAAACTTGCGACGGACGGAAGCGGTCAAATGTTGCGAGTCCAAGAATTGTCTCGTTTAAAAAAAGAGATTGATGACAAGAACATTGTGGTTACTTCGTTAATGCGAGCCGCGTTTGGAAACACGGACACCTACTTATCCAACATAAAATCTGGAACTAATGCTGGAACTAATGCTGGAACTAATGATGTAGTTGCGAGTAATGCTGACTGGCAAACCACGATGTTTGATGATAAGGATGGCTATTACACTAAATTATTGAAAACCCGAAATGAAATGAAACAAACCGGCGACAATATTAATGTATACGACGAAATCAATACGCGCAAAATGGTGAATGTGTACCGGTATAAATTTGCGCTGATGGTGACGGGCTTTATTATTGCCATCATCGCCTTCAATATGTATATGTCAAAGTATTCGGTCGCAGACCAATTTCGGTTTTTGGGGAAATATTTATATCGTAATTGGTGGGTTTGGTGGTGGGCAATTGTGGTGTTCATTTTGTTTTATTTTATAACAACTTCGGGCTGGGACGCGAGAGAATTCATAATCAAGGGATGGAGAGAAATCACCAACCCCGAGTATTGGATTGGGAAAAATTGGTGGGTGGGTGTATTGATACTGGTATTTTTATACGCAATATATTTTGTGTATCAACTTCAATCGGGACAAATGTCAAATAATGGAACTGGTTCTGGAATTGGAACCGGTTCTGGAATGCCAGCAATCAACGAATGAATGAATGAGTTTTTTCATAAATATATTCTTAACAATATATAGCACATACGCATAAAAAAAGAGAGAATTGTTAAAAATATGTCATTTTATAAAAATTCAAATGATTTAGTAAAGCAATCTATTTATGAAAATCAAATAAATTCAACCATCGGAGAATCGGCGGGGTGTGGCATGGGATTGCCCGCATTCAAAGAACAAATAAAACGGGTTGCCGAATCAGCTGGATTTATGCCGTCCAATACAAATAACGACCGCATTTATTCGGATGATGGCAATTTGTCATCCATTGAAGGTTTTGCGCTGGATGAAAATTCCGACAAATATTTGAATGAAGTAAATAAAGAAATAAATTCCAAAGAAAAGGTGTTGTCCAATATGAGTAATTTTATGGACCTACAAACTTTTTCAGGAAACCAAAACCCGCATAAAAATAAATGGACCAAGGTGGTTGATTCTGCGGGAGTTGCCAAATACGGGTATTTAAACACCGCCGGCGTCTTTGAACTGCTGTATATTCCTCAAAACCAGGCATTACAGCCGTCAAATTGGCTGGACACCGACCGTATTGCGGATAATACGGGGGTATTGGGATGCCCCGCCGCTTCTACGGGTGTCAATGAAATCCGCATAAAAGGCACGTGGGCGGATATAAAACCATACCAAGTGGTGTATAAAACCGACAACAATCCGGCTTTTTATATGATAGATTTAACCGTTAAAAACATAAATCAGTCATTAAACGGCAAAGGGCTGTATTCGTGTGGAAAAGAAGGTTCCAATGTGTGGGTTACGGAACGCCCCGCCGCCGATTTGGAATTAAACACTGCCACAAACCGCTTCAATCACGGGTGTTTTACATTCAAGCCCGGCAAAAGTTGGAGTGATTTAGGCACATTTATTGAGCAGAGAGATTTGGCTGGAAATCAATCCGACATTATTCCGATTTGTAAGCGCCGGGCGGAAGATATGGGCAAGACGCAATTTATCATCCAAGAAAATAAATGCTATGTTAATGTTGGAAATCCGGTGAATTTACAAAATGTGTTGGACCCTTCAAACAACTGCACCGTGAAAACGCGGCAAGCCCTGGATGAAGATGCGTATTTGTCGCAATATACCCCGCAACAATATCCGCGCATTGCCGGCAAAATCACGTCATATTCTACAAGCGAAACTGTGACAAACGAGGCGCGCCCAACACCGCCGTGCCCGTCCGGTTGGTGGCAATCCGGCAATCAATGTTATCAAGCGTGCGTATATAACAGCCAAGGACGTGATAATAATGGCAGGTGTATATGTAACCGAGGATATCCGAATGACAAGTGTGCGGCCGGAAATGCGTGCGTGTCAAATTCTTGTTATCGCGTGAATTCCAGCAGCGGCACGAACCACACACTGGCGGTGTATACATTAAAGGATGACGGCCCTAGGGGGGTTGACCCAGCCGGAGATGGATTTGTTGGAAAAGTGTCATATATTACTAGGAATGGCGACCGCCGTGAATATCCGTCATCTCTCGTTGACCATAGCAGCGAGTACTATAAAATACCGAATTATTATTCATCTGACGGCATAATATCGCGGGACACTGCTACTTTTGAAGAATGTAAAACCCGGGCAACAAATAACAAAAATTGTGGCGGATTTTCATATTTGCCACAGGGAAACTCCGGAATATGTTTGCTCAACAATAAAGACACCATGTTTCCGAAAGGCAAGCGAATAATGTACCCCGGGGCGGATTTGTATATGAAGAAGCCGTATATCAAGGGCGGGGATAAGTCGTGCAGTGGCGCTACAATAAGCCCCATAGACAGCCTCACCTACCAATACTATTCTCTTGACCCGAAGAATATGAGTGCCGACGATAAGTGTAGTGTGTATAGCGCCGGAAATGATAAAGAAGTGGTTGCCAACGCGGCAATTGTTGACCCTTCCTGGTTTTCATATTTTAAAGACAAAATCAGTAATTTACAAAATTCGCTGGATAAAAGCAGAAATAAATTGGAAAACAGTAAGGCAAAGGAATTTAATGAAAAATATGATAAAGTGCGGGGGGAAATGGATTCATATAGACGCAATCAACGAACCATTGACGGCATTAATGAAGAATCGGGTATTATGCTGATAAACAATTCATACCGGTATGTCATGTGGGCCATACTTGCCATTTTTCTTATCATTGCCTTTATTAAGATTAAAGAACGGTTTGTGCCGTCGTCTTCGTCCTCTTCATCGTCGTCGTCTTCTTCGTCTGCGTCGTCGTCGTCGTCTTCATCAACCGGGCTATTGTCTGGAATGGGCTTGGGATTAGGAACGGGCTTAGGAACGGGCTTAGGAACGGGCTTAGGAACTGGAATGGGAACTGGCTTAGGAACAGATGCCGACGCCGGAACATCAAGCAGCGGTTTTGATTTGGGATTAAATAAACTCGGGTTTGGGAATGAACAAGGACCACAGAGACAGCCCGATTTTTAAGAAATGAAAATTTTTCATATATTATCTATACGATATATATGAACTTATGTCAAATAACATTGATAGAACCACGGATATAATAAATCGGATCAATGACCTAAAAAATGTGGAACAATCTCTCTACACTCAATTAGAAAACATAAATAATTTACCGAACCCGAGTCCTGAAAAACAAAAGGAGATTATTGACAATATTAATAAAGTGGTGAAGACGCGAGGAGAATTATATCGCAATTTAAATGATATGTACGTGCTTCTTCAAACCGACATTAATACCATACAAAATTCGGATGTATATAAAGCCCAAAGCAATGCGCTAGACTTGATTAAAGGCGAATTGGAGCGTGCTGAGAAAAACAAAGAAATTATGGAATCAGATAAAAATAATAAATTACGCATGACCGAAATAAACACATATTATAGCAAACGATATGAAGCCAGCGCAAATATAATGAGGCTTGTTATTTATGTTACAATTCCGTTGCTTATTTTAGCCATTTTGAAGTCAAAGGGGTATATTCCTCGTTCCATCGCAAATTTCGCTACAATTATTATATTAACTGTGGGTGGTATTAAAATCGGCACCCGCTTGTTGGACATGATGCGACGCAGCAATGTTGACTATGACAAGTATGCTTGGAGTTTTAATGCCGACAGTATTGATGCGAACGCGTTGAATGGTTCGGTAAGCGGTGATGCAAGTATTGCGTTGGATTGTTACGGGCCGGCTTGCTGCGATGGCGTTTCTACAATGTGGAACGACGAGAAGAAGGTGTGTGTCCCCAAACCAGTTGATGCGGCAAGCACATTACCTCACACTAGCACCGGCACTAGCAGTAGCACTAGCAGTAGCAGTAGCACCGGCACAAGTAACGCAAGCCGTTAGAAAAAAGCAAAATTTTATTATTATTATTTATTATTCCGATTCCAATTCAAATTTCATTTGTATCAATTGATATTTTATATTCTAAATAGTATAATAGTAATCTCTCTCCGAAACTATTATTATACAATAATTTTATACGCAGACACAAGAAAAAGAAACGCGAGAAAATGGGAATTGAGAATGAAGATGAATACAAAAATAATATGCCCGGCGACCAAAAGGCACAACTTGAATCCGGTCGTTCCAATGTAGATGCCGTCAACAGCAACGCTCAAAAAAAGATAGATAATGTGTTCAAAGCCAGTGATGCCGCAAGCGATTTTGCCAAGTTAAACATATTAACCGGCGGGGCGGTTGCCGCAATTGACAAGGGTGGATACAACAGTCCAGAGAGAGACACCTACGACGTGAATGTGGCATACAATGACTGGCAATCCGCAAAAAAACGATTGATGACTTGCCCGTTGTCCGTGCGCAGTTCCGCAAAAAATGTGGTAGAGGCGTCGGATTCAAACATCCAGGATTCGTATAGCAACTATACCGTCGTAAAAAGCAATTGTAACGGCTATCCACTTTTGTTAAGAAAAAAAGCCAATCAATATATAGAAACAATTAAGCGGGTTGAAAATAACAATCGCATTCGTGAAAATACATTCATACCACCAGCACAACAAACACAACAATCTACAACCGACAATACAATGGTAGAGAGATTTACTATTTCAAGTTACAATGAGGTGGAAGGGTTTGAATTGCGCAGCATAATTGGCGGAAACCGAGTGATGGAAGGGTTGGACGCCGGCGCAGCAGCAACCGATGAATGTTCTACCACCTTAACCGGTATCGCAAAAACCAATTATGAAACCGCGTGTTCGGCTGCTAAAAATGACAAGACCGAACTTCGTAAAAAAATAGACGCCGCATACACCGACGCAAATGACGCGATTGAAATATTGAACACTCTGGCACCGCTGGGGGATGTCGGCGAGGTTTATACCAAAGAACTGGATAGCCGTGCGAAAACACTGCAAACCGTATTAGAACAACAGAAAAAGGACGTGAATACGTCGCACCGCAAAGCATTTTATGAAAACCAGCAATTCACATTATTGCTGGGGTTTGAAGGTGTCGGTAATTTTTTATATCAGCTGCTGCTGTGGGCATATATTGCTTATTTTATTTGGGACATTGTAAAGACGCGGTTTGTGAAACCACGACTTATGATATATCTCGTGTTTTTTATTGCTTTGCCTAATCTTACTGTACCAATTTATAAAGAACTCCTTAAAATGGGAGAGCAAATCCGGGCGTTGTTGCCCACATTGGCATTTACGCAATTATGATGCGGGTGTGAAGGTTATTGAAAAATAATTATAATACAATAAAAATAATTATTTTTTGTTTTGTTTTTGTTTTGGTTTAGTTTTTGGTTTGGTTTAGTTTTTGGTTTGGTTTGAATATTAAATACTGAATACCTAACCCACTTTTTTGGTTTACACATCTGGCTCTTCCTCAAAATCATCCATTGGCTCTTCAAATTCAAACACCAATTTGAGGTTCTTCCACCCACCGGTCGTGGGCTTTCCAAACTTCTTTGATAAATAATCCGTAAGTTCGGTGCATTTAGGCAGTTTTCCGCCATACTGGTTTCCGTACCATTTCTTGAATTCTTCCCAAACATTGTTCTTCTTGATAGTGCTTCCCTGTTCCACACGAATCTTCTCGGCAATAAACTCCGCCAAGTAATCCTGGCTGTTGCGGTAATTGTCGCTGCTGGCTTCCACCCGCTTACAAGACGCAACAATACCGTTTGTTTTAAATGCCCGTTCCACCAGCATCGCCATAAATGTTTGCGACCATTTCTTCATCTTAACATCCAGGAATTGGTCAACCAAATATTGATGGGGTTGTTCGGGGTCGTCGCTTCTAGGATTTTCGCAAAATTTGGATTCAAAATCGCACAAACGAATACGACGCCACGTGCCATTATCGTTGCTTTTAATATCAAACAGCGAATTCGTGCAAACCACCAACTTGAATTGTGAAACAAATGTCACCGTGTCTTTAAACAACGCGCGGCCTTGAATGGGGTCTCCACCAGTAATTTCTTTCATAATACCTTCGTTCAACCGGTCGCCTTTTGACGGCTCTTGAATGACCGCATATCGCACGCCCATTAATTGCGCAATTTCAGATGATGTTCCGCCGATGCTTTGGCGTTTTTGTGTAATCAATGTAATTGGAACAGACGCTTTATACTCGCCAAGAACCATTGACATTAATTCAACCAACTTTGATTTTCCGTTGCTACCGGCTCCTAAATAAATGTTGAATGACTGCTCTCTGTTTACACCAATTAATACGGAGGCAAGATGGTCCCACATATACCTCCGTAAATCGGGGTCAGGAAACAATTTCTCCATAAAGTCGGTTATTTCTGCGATGTTCTGCGCATCTCGCTTCGTATCCAGCGGCACGTAATCAATCTTGGTGCACTTTGTAATGTTGTCATCCGGCAACCCCCGGCGAAATGCCTTCTCAGTGAAATCAATGACGCCGTTGTTGAAGCACATCAAGTGCGGTTTGGCATTCATATTTTCAATGAAATCCTTGTCATAAAACAATTCACGCACTTCACGCATAATGTTGTTTTTCACGGCAGTGGTTTTCAACTTGGTGCATATATCTAACACGCGCTTTGACCTACGACGCGCCGTTTTACACGCTTCTTCATTGGGGTCCAGTGTTTCGGCGTATGACATTATGTCGCGTTGTTTTATTGTGTAAATATCGTACATGTCCTTGGAAATGAGCATACGAAGCGAATTGCCTTGGTCGCACTCCACCCAACGATTGCGAATGAATTCATACCACTGGTTGTTCTTTACACTGGCGCATACAAAGCGGTCTTTGAATATGTGATACAGCACCACCGCCAAATCAACATCCGTTGCTTTATCGTCTATGGTTTCGCTGCATATGGTTTGCTGGACGTGATATTCAATGTTTTCTTTTCGCACTTTTGTGAATTCTTTCAAGTTTTCGCTCTTGGCCCAATACATAATGGAGCGCATTGTTAAGCCTTCCCCGTTTGATTGGGTAAATCCGTCCCACATTGCGTATAATTCGGGAACATACTTCCAATCAAATTCGCCGGTTTGAGGATTTCGCAGACTGTTTCTGCACCCCGCCTGCGAACTGAATGCCAGCCAAGTCAAGAACAGTTTATCACTGGTGTTTTTTAACGCCCATCCGGTGCGAATCCATTTTGTGTATGACCCCGGGCCATAATACGATTCCGGCAATATCATCGTGTAATTGTGCGCTTCCTTCATTTCGTATTCCTTGGAGTCCAGCGTATCAAAGAACATTTCAATTGCCTGTTTTAATACATCGTGGCTTGTTATGCTTTCTATCTCAATCAGATTGTTCTTCTTGACCAATCGGAGTTTTTTGGTGCCAACCCCGGTTCCTGTGCCAGACCCACCCGTCTTTTTAGAGGCAAGACTTTGTTTTGTGTTCTCGTAATCTTCTTGTGCGCTTGATAAAACGGGGTATTCTTTGTATCCGGTGTATTGAACCGATAATTCCGCAAATCGTTCTTTCCGATTGAATTCGTGCGCCGGCAATTCTTCACACGACCACATCATGTCCGTCGCATCCTTTTCCATTACAAATATGTATTTTAGTAAGTATGCCTTGTGCCCCGGCTTGCGAGAGCCGTATAATTGCCAGTTTGTGTGGCCTTTTGTAATGCCTTCGTCTAGCACCTCGGGCCACGAATTTATCAACGGCAAGTCGGTCCATATGTTTGGTAATTCTTTTAACACGTGATTTCGCACCATTACTTGGAGGGCACGGTCCATTTGAATGCCAACAAGCATGTGTATGCCATCTTTTGTCACGTCATCCAATAAATTCACATCACTCTTCTGGAATACATATACCGGGATTTTTTCGCCGCCTTGAATGTCTTGGATTTTGTCAATCGTGTCAAAGTATAACTGAATCGCGTCCATTATGTGGTCTTTGGTGTGCTTCCGTTCTTCCACTTCCTTGTTGTATCTGAAATCAAAGTCCACGACCAAGGGGCCCGACGCGTTTTGTTTTTCTGTCAAAAACTCTTGCTTTCCGTTTTCAAAAACATATGTATTATATTTGGCCCAAAAGTTGGCGAGTTCTTCTTGCGGAATCGTGTATGACCCGCCATACACATTCAGTTTCTTGTCAGGTATGCGAGTATGCGTGTATCCTTCACCCGGTTTTGATTGGAATTGTTTTAAATACTGTTCAAATGTTGCGGCTATACTGGTGGTTGTTGTGGTTGATGGTGCGGACGTGGTTTTTTTTGGAGATATCGTTTTTTCTGTTCTGGATGATGAATTGACAAGAGACTTACCTGAGACTGCTTCTGATGATAGTTTTGATGCCATTTTATTCAATCTAGGTGTTGTCGTTTTTCTTATATACATAAAGACACATATTTTTATTTCAATTTTTGCGACCCCCTTAAAATCTTGTTTTTTGTTTTTCGCTAAACAAGAATGGCATATTTTGGGGGTTCATTTTTTCTGTATCTACGCCTCCATGTATTCAGTTATCCACGTATCTACGCATTAACGTATCCACGTATCCACGTATCCACGCATCTACGCCTCTACGACTCCACGTATCCACGCCTCTACGCATCTACGACTCAACGTATTAACGTATCCACGTATCCACGCCTCCACGTATCCACGCATCTACGCATCATTATAAGAAATTACATATAAATAAAAATCAATATAATTATATAATTCGTCTTCTCAACATTACCAACATACCGAATACCAACGATGGAACCACCTGAAAAACAAGTATACATTGAAAAAGAAACAATAAAGCGATTGCTGTACGATATAAAAGACCTTGTAAAAAGCCCGCTCACGACTGAGGGCATTTATTACAAACACAGCGACGATGATATTTTAACGGGTTATGCGTTGATTATTGGTCCGCAAAACACGCCGTATTATGGCGGTTTTTATTTTTTCAAGTTTCAATTTCCGTCAAATTATCCGTATTCGCCGCCAATTGTGTCATATTTAACAAACGACGGTGTTGTGCGATACCACCCTAATTTTTATATCAATAAAAAAGTGTGTTTATCCATACTGAATACATGGAGGGGGGAGCAATGGACGTCTTGCCAAAGCATACGAAGCGTGCTGATAACAATATGGTCGGTAATGGACGAAAGCCCGCTGTTGCACGAACCCGGCATTTACAGCACCCACCCCGATTACGCCTCTTACAACAACATCATATATTATAAAAACATAGATTTTTGTATATTGACCCTTTTAACGAAATTTGAAACATATTTTCCGGATTGGCCGGAAGCACTGCGGGAACACTTTAAAACTATTATGAAAACGGAATTTGACAATAAAAAAGACGGGATATTGTCGTACGTAAATGAAAAGGCAAAAACAATAAAAAAACACAATGAATCGGTTAGCCTGTACAACCGGTTCATAACAACCATTGATTATGCGGATTTATTAAAACGAATACATAATTATATAGACGCCAGTAAAAATTGAAATAAATAAATAAAAATATAGGCATATAGTAGCCCAAAACAGTCATTGAACCCAAACATGCATTTCTGTGTAAAGTGTAACAATATGTATTATACCAGCATCAAAGACAGCAACACGTTGGCGTATTATTGTAGAAACTGCGGACACGTGGACGACACCATTCATTCCGATAATATTTGTGTTTCAAAAACCTTTTTCAAAAAAAACACGACACAAACATACACTCACGCGGTTAATAAATATACCAAACTGGACCCGACATTGCCTCGCATCACCACCATCAAGTGTCCAAATGTAGAGTGTAAAAGCAATAAAAAAGAAAAAAATCCAGAAGAATCGGGTGCCGACGCCTCTTCTAAGAATGAAATTATTTATGTGCGTTATGACGACTCATCTTTGAAGTTTGTGTATTTATGCACAAAATGCGACACGCTTTGGAAAACCGAACAAACTTCATAATTTCATAATTTCATAACTTCATAATTTCATAATTTCATATCATAAAAGTGTTCGGGGGTTATGGGAGTAATTTATGGTTCATAGGTGTGTGTGTAGAAAAATTGAAAACATTTAAACTGTATTTAGTATATATATCAATACAACTACAACCAATTTTGGAATGTCAAAGAAATTACACGATGAAATGGAAGAATTTGCTGTTTCTGATGAAGAATTGGAAAAGAATATAACCGAAGACGAGGATGACGATGACACCGAATACAATGAAGAAGAAAGCGAGATTGGAGAAAGCGATATTGAAGACGACAATAATGAAGAAGAGGAGGATGAAGGCGCAGAAGGTGTAATGGAAGGCGCGGAAGGGGAAGGCGTAAATGACGACGAAGGCGAAGGCAGTGAAAATGAATACGAAGACGATGAAGGTGAAAAGAAAAAGAACGCAAAAAAAGTTGCAAATGCGAAAAATAAAGGCAAATTAAACGCAGCCCAAAGTGGTATGATTGGTATTCCACACGGTTTAGAACACAGCGATAGCAGTGACGACAGCGAAAGCGATGATGAATATACAACCAGTAACAACAATAATGGATATTTTCAAAAATTGGATAAAAATATAAGAAAAAACTACATTGCGGAATATCACCCCGAAGTATTGATTCATAACTACGACGAAATTATGAATATGGCAAGAGTGGTTCGGGATAAAAATGGCGTTATTGTAGATGAGTTGCATCGCACAATCCCGATTATGACAAAATATGAACGCACCCGCATCTTAGGACAACGAACCAAGCAATTGAATGAAGGCGCAAAACCAATGATTAAGGTAGATTCTACGGTCATTGACGGATATTTGATTGCGTTAAAAGAATTGGAACAAAAACGTATCCCGTTTATTATTCGCAGACCATTACCAAACGGCGGGTCTGAATATTGGCGAGTCCAGGATTTGGAGATTTTGTAATAAAAAAATTGATTCATATAAGAAATATACAAAACAAGGAACAACGGAACAACAATCAGCAATCAGCAATCAGCAATCAGCAATCAGCAATCAGCAATCAGCAATCAGCAGTAATGAATCATATGGCATTTGTGTTATTACAAAATGGGAAATACATTGAAACTCAGCGAGACAAAATGTATTACGATTACGACAAGAATACTAGTATGTGGATAGGTAAGCATATACCAAACAACAGTTCAGTAGAATGGAAAAAAATGGAAGGTGAAAATTTCTGGCGTGAATTTATTGTTCCTACTCCAATCTGGAATATATAAACCATATACAATAAACCATATACAATAAATCATAAACCAGTAAAAAACAAAAAAAAACAAAAATAATTTGATAGAACATATGCTCTAATCAAATTATTTTCATTCATTTTTTATTCATTTTTTTATTCATTTTTTATTCATTTCAAAATACGCTAACATTTCCATCTCTTGCCACAATCAATACAAGAGACAAACGTCGTCATAGGTTCATCCGCCGAACGTGTTTGAAGTTGATAGTACGTACAACGCTTTGATTTACATTTTCTACATGTGAAGTTGTCGGTTGATGCTTCCAAATTTGGTTCATACTGGTTCTTATCGCGGATTTTCTTTTCTTCAATGAGGTCGTGCCACTTTTCTGGTTTCATTTCCTGGTGTGTCATATATGCGAGTTCGTGAGACTTTATTTTTCCAGTTTTTATTAATCCGCATACGTTGGGGTCTTGAAGATTTATGTATATGGAACGCAAATGGTCTATGTATATAGTTACAAAGAATTCGTTGTCCCATTTTTTTACAATATTTAGTTTTTCTGCCTTTTCAAGTGAGTAATTGTATATACCTTTTTCAAGATTGGTTGCTTGGATTGTGTTTTGTAATATGGCCGCAAGTCTCTCTCTGATGCGACTGCGAAACATATCTGGGTTTGGAATTTTCTTGATATTGGCACTTTGGATAACCGGCACGGTAGAGGTTGTTGCGGATGACATATGTTTTACAGGTTAAGTTGTTTATTATTATTATTTTGTTAGTTTTATTCAATTTTTTTATGCCATACATAGTTTTTCGTTTTTTTTAACTTTCGGTTTCAACTACAACGCATTCAGTTAATGTGTAAAATGTACACGGAAGCGGGCAACGAAACGGACACGACACATTGGTTTTTAACCATTTACATAATGCGGAATGTTTGAATGTGTTCCGGCAATTACTACACGCATCTACTAATTCTTTTTTATTGAATTGGCGGGTTTGTTGTTGTGATTGTTGTTGTGATTGTTGCGAATTTTGTTGTGATTGTTGTTGGGTTTGTTGTTGCGATTGTTCTTGCTTCAACGCGTCAAATGTTATGCTACAAATCCATACATTTTTATCTTGGGTTCTTGCTTCAAAACCATCCGGCGCAGGGTTAAATACAACTATATTCGGGTTATAAACCAATCCATATTCCGATGCCAATATATCAATGATTTCTTGGTCATCTAATCTACCCAATACATCATTTGAAAACCGCGTCAAAGAACACCCTTGTTCCAACAAATATGTAAATATATCCACATACCCATTTTCGGCGGCGTGTTGTAATAATATGTCGTCATCCACACGATAATCCGCCCCGCTTTCTATAAGCAGTTTTACATATTCAAACCGCCCGCACGACACTGACCAATAAAGCGGTTCTTCGTTGTTAATGTGAATATCAATTTTAGGGGTAATATCCGCGTCAATCATAAATTCAATGGAATCAATAACAGTAGAATGTTCTAATACCGACATAAACAAGCGGGGAACAGCGTGGTTTATATTTGTAGGAATACACGACAACAAGAACCGAGCAATTTCAAACCGGCACTTCACAATAGATAAACGCAACGCATAATAATCGTCAAAGTGTGGATTGTAATCCCAATCAATGACCAAATGCTTGATAATGTCCATATGATTTTCAATAACGCAATAACGAAAGCATTGATTGTCATTACATTGAGGGTCAACCCCCAGACTCAATATAAACGAAAACCACTCCAAATCGCCCTTTTCGGCAAAACAACACAGCAAATCTTCGCCAATTGTCAGGCGTGCTTCATCGTCTTCATCCACGATATGGATATTTGCGCCGTGTTCTATTAAATAAGTCGCAACCTCTTTTTCTTGGTTGTATATGGTGTCGCTGAGCGCGCCTTCATACTCAATATGAATATTCACGTTCTTGGTTTCCACAAAATATTTAACAATATCTAGATGTCCATTCATACACGCAAACCTGAATGCTTCGTAATAATAAGTATCGCCGAGAGAAAAGTCAAATCCGCACAAATATTTCACAATATGGAGTTGGCCATAATAGGCGGCATTGAGTAGTCCGTGTTGCATGGCATAAATGCCGCCTGGAATGACAGTTTCAATAAGGTGGTGCTTTACGCACATTTTTAAACCGGTTCGGCAAGATAGTATGAATTCACGGAGAATTGTGTCTTCAATGTCGTTATATTCGCGGTTTATGTAAGAATAAATGTCGCCGAGTTCGTTTGTAATCGTGGTTGTTCTCATAAGAATGAAGGGAATGGGGATGTGGGTTGGCATGCTGTCTTGGATACTTGGATACTTTGGATACTTGGATTTGAAAAATTGATAGATAGAACAAATTGATATATACTGAATTGTGAAAGTATAAATCAATTTTTTGTAATACTAAAAATATATGTATAATATATCATTTATGACATCTTTTGATATATCCGGATATAGTGATTATTATTTCCAAGCAGACCAGCTTAATTATGAAATAAACGAATTAGATGAAGATGAAGAATAACGATAACAATCCCGATAGCAAAATACACCTTTTCTCATTTCAAACGCCCATTTTGAAAAAAATACAATTATTTAACTTACACTATATATTAAACTAATACTTTTAATGCTTTTACAGGATCCCATTCAAATATAAATTTAGTTCTATTTTTTTCTAATTCAGAAATATTTATTATATAAGACTCAGTCGCACTAAAATAATTCGTATAATTGCTACTTCTTGGAAATGATATTTCAGTTCCTAATTCATTATACTTATCATATGAAGCATCTCCATGTAATATTCTTTGCGGATGTATACATGGTTTTAATAAAGATGATTCAGAATCTATTTCATCAATAGTTCCTTTATCATTACTTATATATTTATAATTTATATCATCCGTAATTTCATATACATGTAAATAAAAAGTATTTTTATTATTATTGTCTTTATTTATTCTTCTTGTCGTATTTTTAATTTTTGTCTTTTTTTGTCTTAATGATTTTATCATATTTATTTGTCTATCTTTTATTTCTAATGCTATCCATATTGATATTACAAAATCTAAACCAAAATAAATTAATTTACTATTAATATGACTTTTCCCAAAATTATTTGGATTCTTATATGTAGAACATCTATATAATAAAGTTCCTTTTTTCAAAATATAAGGTTTTTCATCATATATTTTATCAATTTTTTTATATAACTTTAACCAATATTTATCTTTTCTTTCTATTTTAGTTTCTCTTATCATCTTCATAGTTTTTACATCAAAAACAGTTGGAATAAATTTTTCTTTATATTTAAGATAAGGAGGATATATTAATATTTTTTTAGTTTCTTTATTTTGTTTTTTTAAATCAATTTGTGAATCATTCATCTATTATAATATATAAATTATAGAAAATTATTTTAGTATGTTGAAATCACGATTACAAAAATTAGATGGTTTAACTCATATAAAATTAAAGGAGAATATTGAAAATGTAATAAGCAAAATACCGAAAGAAAAATATACAAAAACTATATATTATTAATTATAAATCAACCGGAAAATAAAGTAGTGGGAATTGTGCTTGACATATTAAATAATATCAATAAAGAAGATAATTCAATTGATATAGAAATAAAACATACAGAATTTCCGGATAAATCAGCGTTTTTACAAAATTTTGATGTGTTATGCAAACTTGAAATGCCCCAGACACCTCCCAGAACAGGCGGAAAACGAAAAACTAAATATAATAAATCTAAAAAAAGTAGCAGGAATTATAACCGACGCAAATACAAAAACAACAAAAAAACTAAAACAAACAAATAAAATAGAAAACAAATATCACATATTCTATTCAATACTGAATATGTGAATAAATGAATAATTTACATATATATATTTACTCCGTTTCGTGTCGCCTAACTATTTTTGACCAAATTGGTTTCATCATACGGTAATTATAAAACCCGAGACGCTTTAACAATTGACGGATTTTAATACGTGTAATTCCGTGTAAATGACGACTGTGCTTTGACAGCATCCGCATATGCCGATTCACCAAATCAAATGTCTTAAAACAACGGTACTTTACATTTATATCGTGTAGCATATATTTTTGTAATGTAATTAGGTGTTTTAATTCGCGCAACATCGTTGCGTAATGAAGGTCAAGTGCGTGCCTTAAACGCTGGATTACCCGACGTTGATATTTATACCGATATGGACGGTCGTTGTATATATCATGCGTGTTTATGATGTGGATGATATTGTAAACAGTCTTTGTGGTCAAATATTTATGGTGCTTTATTTTTGCGATATATGAATGTGAGGGGCTTTCAATTGGTTTATCACTGTCCTTCGGTTTATCTGTGTCCTTCGGTTTTTGTGGTTTATCACTGTCCTTCGGTTTATCTGTGTCCTTCGGTTTATCTGTGTCCTTTGATTCAAATATAGGTGTTTGCTGTGGGATTTTTATAGCCGTAGATGAAATTACAACACTTAATATTGGAGTATGAGTTATCGTAGGGCTTATTATCGCAGGGCTTATTATCGCAGGGCTTATTATCGCAGGGCTTATTATCGCAGGGCTTATTATCGCAGGGCTTATCACAGGACTAATCGTAGGGCTTATTTCCGGTTTATCTAAATGTGGTTTGGGAGTAGAAATCGGTGTTTGATATATTGTGGTTGTTTTTATCAATACAGAAGCCGTTGTTTTTGGAGGTCTTACGCGAGTTTTATTTGGTTTATTTATAATCTTGGTTTGAACAGTTGTTTGGAGAGGTGCTGTGATTTCTACTTGATGTCTGGTTGTTTCTAATGGTTTCTGGGGTTCAATTGTTGTGGTGTCCTTTGGTATATGTGTGTCCTTTGGTATATGTATGTCCTTTGGTATATGTGTGTCCTTTGGTATATGTGTGTCCTTTGGTATATGTGTGTCCTTTGGTGCTACTGGCTTTGAAGGAATTGTTTCCATTGGCTTTGTTTCCACTGGCTTATGTGTTTCAATTGGCTTATGTGTTTCCGCAGGCTTTTCCACTGGCTTTTCCACAGGTTTATGTGTTTCCACAGGTTTAGGTGTTACCGCAGGCTTTTCCACTGGTTTATGAGGATTTAAAGGAACTGTTACCGCAGGCTTTTCCGCAGGCTTTTCCACTGGCTTATGTGTTTCCACTGGCTTATGTGTTTCCGCAGGCTTTTCCACTGGTTTATGAGGCTTTAAAGGAACTGTTTCCGCAGGTTTATGTGTTTCAAGAGGCTTATGTGTTTCAAGATGCTTATGTGTTTCCGCAGGCTTTTCCACTGGTTTATGAGGCTTTAAAGGAACTGTTTCCGCAGGCTTTTCCACTGGCTTTTCCACAGGTTTATGTGTTTCCACTGGTTTAGGTGTTTCCGCAGGCTTTTCCACTGGTTTATGAGGCTTTAAAGGAACTGT
>JACCEC011480638.1_pt1 | contig 31453 bp, 27 predicted proteins | sample 7450121 | NCBI WGS metagenome assembly JACCEC01 (sample SAMN15323455, study PRJNA562643) | freshwater metagenome | isolation source: river surface water | place: USA:Blue River Watershed | collected 2017-08-18 | reverse complement strand
GTGAAGAGAATACCGTCGAGGTGGTCGATTTCGTGCTGGAAGATTTGTGCTAAGAGTCCGCCAGCGCCGCGGTCGTACTCTTTGCCATGCTCATCTAGTGCGCGCATGGTGACGTTGGTGTGGCGCACCACTTCACCGTATCGGTCAGGGACCGAAAGGCAGCCTTCACCTACTAAGTGCGTCTTCTTAGAAGCTTTCACAATCCGGGGGTTAATTGCTACAAACGAGGGGAGTGAATCACGATCCTTGCTTTGGTCTTCCACGATAAAGAGTCGCTTACTGATACCAATTTGTGGCGCGGCAATTGCAACCGCAATAAAGCCGTCTACGCTGTAGGTTTTCAGCGCTGCTTTCATGTCTTTTATGAGCTTCGCCACTTCGCCACTTTCTATTTCCTCAGCCGTAATTTCCTCGGCAATGGTGTGAAGGGCAGGGTGGTTTTCTGGTACGAGCTTGGCCATATACAGGGCACTATAGCAAAAAACGCAGAAATAATCACTGCCTTCAATAGGAGACCCTTAACAGGGGACATCCGATGTCTCCTGTAGGATGTGCGGAGTTATGGTGTCGTGTATTTAAATAATTCGCTCGGGGCCGACTTCGATACGGATCATTGGGGGTAAGCTGCGGAGCTTGTCCATGAGTTTTTGATCTGGCCAGTCTTTGTGACTTACGCGAATGAGTGCGTGGCGCGTGAGTTTGGCTCCAGGGAGGGGCGTGCTGTAGCACTGAGGGTCGTACTTCGCGAGGAGTGTCGTGATTTGTTCCTCGAGCGCTTTGATAGCTACCTTATCGCCTTGCCAGGTTAGCAGCACAAACTGCGCAAACGGCGGGTAGTTTAAGACTTGGCGCATACCGATTTCTTCATCGTAGAACTCATCGATGAGGCCACGCTCAAAATGCTTCAAGAGTGGGTCGGTCTCACTGCGTGTCTGAATGAGACACTCGTGGGAGGTCTGTTCACGCAGTGCTAAGAGGGTGGCAAGAACTGTCTCCTCTGCGCGCCACGTCGGCATGGTGCGCATTGCTTCGTATGAAATCACACCAGTCAATTCAATGTCTTCGGTGAGGTAGGGAAGGGCCATATTGGTACCAATCAAAATCCCACCCTTGCTCGCATAGAACTGTTCGGCTATTTTCTTTGCCTTCAGGTGTGTGGTGGCAGTGGTGTGGTCAAATACGAAGAGTGGGTTCTTGGGAAAGAGCTTGCGGGCGTGTGCCACTACCTGCTGTATACCAATTCCTTGTTCGCGCAGGCGCCATGAGCCACAGTCTGGGCAGGTGTCCGAAGCGCGAACTTTTTGTCCGGTAGGCGTGGAATAAAACCATCGCTCCTCAACACCATTCTTATTGGTAGAGAACAGGGTGTACGGTGCACCTGAGTCAGGGCAGCGAAACACATGCCCGCAGTCAATACAGAGCACCAATGGTGCCAAGCCTCGCCGTGCTGAGAGGAGAAAACTGCGCCCCTTATTAACGGTCGTGCGCGTAATGGCATCGACCAGTTCGGGTGTAAAAATCGGAATCACTTTCTCTACCGATGGTTGGTGAGCAGCAATCGTACATGAACTACTGAAGTTCAGTCGGTGCGGGTGCTCTTCGTGAGTCTGGTACCGTTCCTCCCGGCGCCAGGCTTCTTCTTCGGTACGTGGCAAGATATCACCAAAAAGCAATGTGCGCTTGGTGACGGTGGCGTAGGTCATGAGCATGTCGCGCGCATCGAGGTAGGGCCTCGTGCGCGTTTTATAGTGCTGCGAACCAGACTCCTCAATAATGATGGTCGTGATGTCGTGTCGGTCCAGGAGTGCGAAGTTGGGGGTAGTAATAATGAGCTTGGCACTGCTGAAGTCGGTGAAGGCTTCGTAGGATGCGTCAATTTGTTTCTTAGTGTGGGTACTTGAGAAGGTGACAATGCGCTTTTCAATCCCGGTCTCAAGGAGTACACGCGCATTACGCACTGCCGCTGAAGTGGGTACAACAAAGAGGACTGATCCACGGTGCGCAAACGCTTGGCGTATGAGGCTGCGGTACGCCATGAAGCGATTTTGGCGCGTATCGGTAAGGACAGTTGGTGTCGCGTCAAACTCGTTTTCGTAGCTCTTGGTGAAGGGGTACGGACGGCTACCGCTCCTGATGTCGGGCGGGAGAATTGAGTAGAGGATACTCCCGAGCGTAGCTGGATTGGTCGTGGTGAGCTTCTCGGCTGTTTTGATAACGTTTTGCGGCAAGGAAGGAGGGTTCACTTGCGTTGCGAGCTTGCGTAGACTAAAGGTAGCGGTTTTAAGCGCCGTCTTGGCAGCTGAAACCGGTTCAACCGCTATCACGAGCGCCGAAATAGTTTTTTTACGCAACGGTACTTCAATCACAGTTCCGAGTGGGTAGCTCGTACTGCAGTAGTACGATAGGGCGTCCAGTGTGGCTTGTCGGCTGAGGGGAATAACACTGATGACGTACATGGTGGGGGTATTTTAGCAAATTTAAAGGGAAAAATGAAAAAATAAAAAATAAGCGCTCGTACGCGCTTATATTACTCTTCTGTTTTGAATCGCTTGCGGTCACTGATGTCGCGGACAAGGGTTTCAATATTTGACAAACTTTCCTCGAGTGATGTAGATCCAAGTCGAGTCAGGGCATACACCACCATCGGTCGGCCACGCTTTTTGGTGCGAATCACGGAGTCAACATAAATCAGCTCTTGCTCAACCAATCGCTTAAGTGAAACGTATACCTGATCAGGGGAGCACGTCCGATTTCGGTACAGAGTTATTGTTTCGGCAATTTTGTCACCGTAGGCTTCTTCTCCAAGTAACTTAATGACCAACAATTCAATAATCCGAAAGTCGAAGCTTGTTTTAGGCCCCATACCGTTTCCTCGTGAGCTATGTGTCTACTTCAAACATAATGTTACAGATATATATCAATGTCAATACTGTGCGATTTCGTAAACCGCTCATCTTAGTCTTTAGTTTTATTGACAGAGACATAATGGCGATGTACTTTGGTGGCTGACTTGAATTAGCTCAGGAGGGGTGCATGAACGCAATGTCAGACTTGTTGGTGCGTGAATACGAATTGCGGGTTGGTCTCGGTTCTCAATTCATTGATGCCGCTCAAGTGACGACTGTACTGGGGGTTGATTATCGTTCAAACGATGGTCAGCTTCAAAAGCTCCTTGAGCGGCTGCCTGACCCAGAAATGTTTCGTCGGGGATATCAGAGTAGAGACTTTGTGGTGATTGCAGGTCCACCGAAAGAAATGAACCTCTTTCGGATCCATGCTGTTGACCGAAAACTCTTCATGCTTACTTGGAAAGAGTTGATTGATCAGTCTTGGTTTGATGATGTAAAACATTTTGTCGTACCTGCTACAGAGTGGCTCGTGCTACGTCGCTCTAGCTACGAAACGTTTAGTGGTGTCCGGCCACATTGGCTTCAACGGCAAGCTGGTTCCTCATCTTGGTCGCGGCCAAACATTGCAACACTTGCGTATATGCATGCAGTGCTGGCACAAATCCCAGGTATTTCAGTTTTGAAAGAGCAACAATCAATTCCTTCATCATCCAGGGCAGGCAAGAAAGAGCTTTCAGTTTGTTTGTACCAAGGTAAGGTTTATATATAAAGTGATCAGATACAAATGGCCTGAGCAATGCTCAGGCCATTTTCTTATACATCTTTCTTAAACGCATTCAATGTAATAAATGAGCGATTTACGAAGTCGCTCATTTGAGTGTTTTTAGAATTCTTCCAAATACTTAATCTCAGCGCCAAGTCCATGGAGGCGGTTAACGAGGTTCTCGTAGCCGCGGTTGATTGAGTAGATGTTGCGGAGCACCGAGTTGCCTTTCGCGCCGAGCATAGCAATAAGGAGGATGGTGGCTGGGCGCAGTGCCGGAGGACAGATGAGTTCATTCGCACGCAGTGGCGTCGGCCCGTTGATGTAGATGCGGTGTGGGTCAGCGAGGACTGTGTCGGCTCCCAATTTATCGAGTTCGGTAAAGTAAATAGCACGCTTTTCGTACACCCAGTCATGGATGAGGGTTTGACCCGTCGCTTGCGTGGCAATCACAGCGAAGAAGGGGAGGTTGTCGAGATTGAGGCCAGGGTAGGGGCGGGCGTACACTTTTTCATGAAGGGCGGTGAGCTTCGAAGGCTTAATTGTGAGATCAACCAACCGTGTCTTACCGTTGTGGCTCGTGTACGGCTTACTCTTGGTGTACTTCAGGCCCATCTTCTCGAGCTTTAACAGTTCGAGTTCAAGGAAGTCAATCGGGGCGCGTGTAATCGTGAGGGCTGAATTGGTCACAATTGCAGCAGCAATGAAGAACATACTGTCAGTTGGGTCTTCAGCGAGCGTGTAGGCAATGTCTTGCTTCATCTGGGGTACACCGGTGATGGTGAGGGTGGTTGTACCGATGCCTTCAATCACAACGCCAAAGAGCTCAAGGAAGTGGCAAAGCTCTTGCACCATGTAATTGGCACTAGCGTACTTGATCACAGTCGTCGAAGGGGTGAGGGCAGCTGCCATGAGTGCGTTTTCGGTTACCGTGTCGCCAGATTCGTAGAGGATTATTTCACTTGGCTTTTTTGGAGTGACGGTTACGTCGTAGGCTGTTTCGGTAGTGTCGATGTGGACGCCGAAGTGCTCAAGGGCAAAGAAGTGTGGCTGCACGGTACGGCTGCCAAGCTTGCATCCACCTGATTGGGGAAGGGAGAACTTCTCCAGGTGGTGCATGAGGGGACCAATAAACATCACAATACTGCGTGTACGTCTCGCTGCTGCTACGTCAATCTTTTTTAGGTTGAACTTCTTTGGTGGTACCAACACAAGCTTATTGCCTTCCCATGACGCTTTCACGTCGATACTTTCGAGCACCTCAAGGAGTCGGTACACTTCTTCAATCTTTGGGACATTGATGAGTGTCGTAGTGCCTTTGTTTAAGAGGGCTGCGCAGAGGAGCCCAACTGCACCGTTCTTTGAAGTATTAGTTTCAATTGTGCCCGAAAGTTTCTTTTGTCCAGCAATCGCTAGGTTCATCGAACCAGCGGTGTAGGTGAGGATGTTCTTCTTGAGTGCCTTACTAATCTTCTTAATCATGTCAGCCGAAATGTTCTGGGTCCCACTTTCAAGGCGCGCCACTGCGCTCTGGGTGGTCCCGAGTGCTGTTGCGAGCTGTGATTGGGTAAGCTGGGATTGTTCGCGTACGCGCGCGATGCGGTGTCCAATTGATTCCATATGTTTTTCAATATAGCATATCTGCTATATAGTTAAAATATTTCGGGTGGAAAAGTGCTGCTTCGGCCACGCCTAAGGCTTTCTTTTTTACCAAAACGTATTACTATGGGTGCTCATGCTTTCTCGCTTAACGCCGAAAATTGGGATCGATTTGGGGACCACGAGTGTGTTAGTGTATGTCCCTGGTGAAGGGGTTGTGCTTAATGAGCCGTCAGTAGTGGCCGTTTCAAATGATAATCAGGTCCTGGCGGTAGGTGCAGAAGCCAAGCAGATGATTGGTCGCACCCCTGATAGTATCCGTGCCTACCGGCCCATGAAAGACGGTGTTATTGCTGACTATCGTGTGACTGAAGCGATGCTTCGGTACTTTATCCGTAAAGTGCTTGGGAAATACCACCTGTTTCGCCCAGAAGTGATGATCTCAGTTCCGGCGGGCGTTACCTCAACCGAAAAACGTGCGGTAGTTGAAGCAGCCACGAAGGCCGGCGCGCGTAATGCCTACGTTGTGAAGGAGCCGATCTTGGCTGCGATTGGCGCAGGTGTACCTATTTATGAAGCGCAGGGGCACATGATTGTCGATATTGGTGGTGGCACCATCGACGTAGCGGTAATCGCGCTCGGTGGCATTGTAGCTTCTAACTCCGTGAAGTGTGCCGGTAACCGCATCGATGCCGCTATCATCGACCACATTAAAAAGACCCGTAACCTCGCGATTGGTGAAAAAACAGCTGAGGAACTCAAGATTATGATCGGTTCGGCGTTGCCGGTAGGGGAGGAATTAACGACGAGTATTAAGGGTCGAGACCTTTTGACAGGCTTGCCACGAACCACTGAGGTCAAGACCAACGAAATCGTCCGCGCTATTTCCCGCGAGCTGCGCGAAATGATTAAGGCGATTAAAGATGTGTTTCAAGAGACGCCACCTGAGCTCGCGTCCGATATTATCGATGGCGGCATTATTATGACGGGGGGCACGAGCCAACTCCGCAACTTCGCTGAGCTTGTCCGTCGTCGCACTGGGGTGAAAGCCCAAGTGGCTGATCAGGCACTCTTTTGCGTGGTAAAGGGGACGGGGGTAGCGCTGGAACATCTAGACACCTACAAGCGAACCATCTTAGCGAAGCGGTAACTTGGCAGCATCTGCTTTGCTGCACTGCGCAAAATAATACTCATCGTGAGAAAGTCTGGGAGACTTTCGCAAGAGGTTGTCGCTCATTTGTTAAAATGAGCGACAACCTGAACAGCTTCTGTAGGAAGCATTGAGTACGCCTCGCATTCTTTTACTTGTACGCCTCGCATCTCCTACCAAATTACCACTTCGCACTTCGCAGCGCATATACTAAGCGCATGCTGTCTACCGTATCGATTGCTCGCTCATTGGTGCGTGCTCCGATACCTATTGGATTACTCCCATAGTTGCTCAGGGTCACTTTGGTGTAGGTGTATACTGTAGCTAAACGTCAAATTGTAATTACAGCTATATGCCAAATGAATCTTTCAACAATGCCACCGAGTCAGGACCGAAAATTGAATTCTTCACTACCAAATACGGTGATCGGGTCGCGCTTAGGACTGATAAGGCTGCCTTCGATGCGATAGGCGCCGGTGCTCACCATTATGGACGTTTGCAAAACCAGCGTATTGGTAGCTTTTTGTACCAACCCGTCGGTGTTGGTTCCAAGTTCGATTCATCCGAAGAACCTAAAATGGATGATCCTAACCTATGTTTATGGATTAGATTGGGAAGTGGTCCAGTCGTTTTTGTGAGCCTCAAGTCAGGCGAGACCGTTGATGATGCACTTAACGAAATGGCAAATAATTGGAGTACGCTTACCCCAGAACAGCAAATGCAATTTGTAGAGTAATTGGAGTATGTACGTGTCCGGTGCCGTAGGCTTCGAAACGTGTCCAATGAATTTCTTGTCCACGCACATAGGCACTCATTCCAGCTATTTCAACCTATAATAGAGGGAACATGGAGCGGATACCGAAGCAGTTTCAAACCCCGGAAGAGGAGATCGCTTTTTTGCGTGCGCAAATAGCGCAAAAAGAACGCGAGCTCTTGGTGCGTGCACCAGAGGCTGATCATACTGAGCTTGAGTCAGTTGCGAAGCGGCAGCTTTTTGAGTACGGCAAGTTTACGCCGAACGTTGTCTTGGCCAAGGAACAGCAAATGCCAAAAGAAGACGTGGTGGCACAGGCTGAATTGCTCCAAGTCTCGCACAATCCCATTGAAGACATCATGCAGATTGCCACAGAAAAAGGCATACATAATGCACTGACCGTCCTTGAGCGTAGCGGTAGTGCGTTCACGACTGACGAAGTACACCGACGTCTCATTGAGCTCATCAAGTCGGGAGTAGAAGTGCAAGACCTAAAAGAAGGGGTCCCGCCATGGCAGATACTCCATATGACACTGTTTGAGGTGACACTCCCTGAAGCGAGTGAGCAAACGGGTGGTGGAAAGGAGCATCAACTCATTGAGCTCTTTGGCATTATGGAGCAGTTTTATGCGGGTATGCAGAGCGTCGGTTCGCACAACAGCCGTGAGCACTACGCCATCGAGGTAGCTAACCCCGAAGGGAGTGATCATATCGTGTTCTACGTGGCTGTGCCTATGCAGTACGTCGACCTCTTTCAAAAGCAGCTTCTCTCGCTCTACCCAAACGCTGTTCTCACTGAGCAAAAGCACGACTACAACATTTTTGTCGAAGGCGGCGTCTCGCAGGTGGCGGTAGCAACACTCAAAAAGCATCCGATTTATCCGCTGCGGCCAGCTGATACATTTAACAGTGATCCACTCGCGGTCTTGCTCAATGCTTTCTCTAAAATTGAGCGCGAAGGTGGTGGGGCAGCACTCCAGATTATTATCAAGAGTGCACCGCAAAAGTACCTCGGTACCTACCAAGAAATCATTAAGCGTGTCCGCGGTGGCATGAAAGTAAGCGAGTCAATTTCTCGTAGTTCGCTGACCGGTGAGTTTTACGCCAGCTTTAAAGAAATGGTCATAGGTACCAAGAAGAAGGCGGAACACGAATTCCAAACGCCCGACATCGATCAAGATGCCCTTGAGGTTTTTAGTACCAAGCTGGCCTCACCTATTGTTGAAACCAATATCCGTGTTGCTGTGTCTGCCTTGAGCGAACATCGCACGGCGCAGATTCGCGCTGAGATTGAAGCTACGTTTAATCAGTTTGAAGATACGCGCGCCAATCGCATCTCGTTTCGCCAGGTAACAGGCAAGGCGTTAGCCACAGCAATTCGTCAGTTCTCGTTCCGTGAGTTTATCGCGAGTGAAACCCTCCCGCTCTCCATGCGTGAGCTGGCTACCCTGATGCACTTCCCGGGGAATGGTGTTGAGTCTTCGCCAGAGTTTAAGCAAGCGGGTGCCAAGACCGCTGCGGCACCAAGTGAGATTCCAACGAAGGGGACGCTCTTAGGGGTCAACGATCATCGAGGTGCGAAGCGTGATGTGTATATCACACCTGAAGACCGTCTTCGCCACTTCTACATCATTGGGCAGACTGGTACAGGTAAGACAACGCTGATGAAGAACATGATTATGCAAGATATCTTCGCTGGCTACGGCGTCTGCATGATTGACCCACATGGTACCGACATCGAAGATATCTTGGGGGCTATTCCACCAGAGCGTGAAGACGACGTCATTTACTTTGATCCGTCGCGGCTCGATCGTGCGATTGGTTTCAATATGCTCGAGTTTGACGAATCGAAGCCTGAGCAAAAAACCTTCGTCGTCAACGAGCTCTTTTCCATTTTCCAGAAGCTTTACGGTAAAGTGCCGGAGAGTATGGGTCCAATGTTTGAGCAGTACTTCCGCAACGCCACCATGCTCGTCCTTGAAGACCCTGAGAGTGGCTCAACCCTGATGGACATCAGTCGCGTGATGGCCGACGCCAAGTACCGGAGGCTCAAGCTTGAGAAAGCTAAGAACCCAGTGGTGGTGCAGTTCTGGAAAGAGATTGCCACCAAAGCCGGTGGGGACGCCGCCCTTGAGAACATTGTGCCGTACATCACGTCGAAGTTTGATGTGTTCACCGCGAACGACTACATGCGACCAATTATTGGGCAGCAGAAGTCAGCCTTCGATTTCCGTCAGGTGATGGACACCAAGAAAATTCTTTTGGTCAATCTTTCAAAAGGACGCTTAGGTGAAATCAACGCGAACCTCATCGGTATGATTATGGTGGGGAAGATTCTTATGGCAGCGCTCTCTCGGGTTGACGACGTCACGCGCAGTTTCCCTGACTTCTACCTTCACATGGACGAGTTCCAGAACATCTCGACTAACTCCATTAGCGCTATCCTGTCTGAAGCCCGTAAGTACAAGCTCGGCCTTACGGTGGCGCACCAGTTCATCGCTCAGCTCGATGAAGACATAAAAAATGCCGTTTTCGGTAACGTTGGTTCGGTTGCTGCGTTCCGTGTCGGTGCCGAAGATGCGCCAATCCTCGAGACGCAGTTTAAGCCGGTGTTTGATGCGCATGACCTCATGAACGTACCAAATCGAAACGCCTACCTACGTGTCCTCGCCGATGGTACCCCAACGAAGCCATTTAGCGTTAAAACCGTAGCGCCACCAGCGACCTCTCGCGAACGAGCAGAGCGAATTATTGAGAAGAGCTACCAGAAGTACGGCCGCCCACGCGCAGAAGTCGAGGCTGAAATCGCTGAACGTTATCAAAAGAAACCTCTCTCTGAACCGGAAGGTTTGGTATGATGTAGCTACCTATGAGTGAGTCATTTGAAAAATTCAAACAAGACGTCAGTGCGCCTGAGGCTTTTTCAAATGACGATATGCTCGATACTGCTGCTTGGGAAAAATTAGGTGGTGCAGTACTCACCAAAGCTGATACCAAGTTTGATGCTGATTCCATCGAGCGCTCTCGCAGCGGTCTCACGAATACCTACACCTACTCACCTGAGAAACTCGACGCGCTCCATCGGCAACTGTTCGCGCTAAAGCAGTACGACTTTCTGTACGAAAACAAGCGCATCAAGTCTGTTGAAGTCCTCTGTCGCCAGCTGCGCGAAGTCCTCACTAAAGCGGGCATGAGTGAACGAGATATTCATGCACTCTTTTCGGGTGAACTGTCACCGGTCATCAATAAGCTTGCTGCCTACGAAGAGGTACCAGTACCAAAATCGGAGCAAGCCCAAGAAGAAATGTCACTGCGTTCACGACTCCTCTCTACCGCCACCGCACGGTTCTTTACAGCAACCAAGCTAAAGCCAGCTGAAGTGATGACGGTGCGTAACGAGCCCGAACCAGCGGTAGTGGTCCCTCCAGTGGAAGTGCCGTCCGTACCCAATACTGCCATGATACAACCAAAGGGGACTATCTCTAACCAAGTGTATGAGGCCATGGAAGACCAAGAAAAATTGGCTACGTCAGACTATGAAGCGCGTGCTGAGTTTTTGGCTGCTAATGACATCCGTAGCGCACTGCTCCGTCAGCAAAACGCCGTGTCTGAAACGTCCGCCAGCGGGGACAACGGTGTCGCCACAGCAAGGGAAGCAGGTACAATTGATGCATCATCTATGAGTTCTGAGTCACCAAAAATTGCTGTCCCAGCAGAAGTGCAAGATACTCCAGCAGCTTCGGAGGCGTCTTCGGCTGAAGGCGCTGAAGAGCGCTCTGTTGCATCCCTCATGGCGCAGGCAGACCGATTAATTGCGCTTACGAAAAAGCGCCGTGAACGAAACGACCTCACGCATAAAGAAGCCAAGCTCGACTCAGACGATTACGCTGCAGCGCGTAGTGAGATTACGAAGATAAAGAATCGCTTGCGCGCTATCCTCGAAGAGCGAGACGTTGAGCAAAAGCGTGCAGAAATTGCTGCGTTACGCAGTTCACTCGCCGGACACCTGTGGGCATTGCGCAAAGATTTTCCAATTACTAAAGAAGAAGGTGCGACCGATACTGATGTGCAAGGTACCGATGAAGACGTTGCGGTGGCTGCTCCCGAGCAGACTGAGTTTGTTGAACCTAACCTCGATGACCTTCTCCCAGAGCCAGACTACAAAGTAATGGCACGCGAAGCTGGGGCCGACGTCTCACCACAACAGTCAGTCGAAGCAGCGGTCAAAGCAGCCCGCGAAAAGCTCGATGAAAAAATTGCTGAAACTGCTAGCTACCGTAACTCTATTTTGGCTGGTACCGAAGGTGATCGCATAATGAGCGTAAAGCAAAAACTTCAGACCCTTGAGACGCGACTTGCATCAGCTATGGCTTCTCCTGATGTGATGCGTCCAGAAGAGGTGCAGGCATTTCGTTCGCAGTTGGCTGACGTTGAGTACGCACTGAACCAAATGGAAGCTACAGCGCCCAAAAAACTACTTGGACTGCCGGTACCAAGGGCAGCCGATGGGCCATTTGCCGTTCGTGCCTTTCGTGACGCACTCAATCTCGAGTGGCAACCGTTCAAGCGAGCAGCTGAAAAAAGTACCGATGCCGACACGCTGCAAAAGAAGCAAGCCTTTGAGAGTATATTTAAAATTCTTGGCTACATACCAGAGTCAGGGTTAACTGAAGCAGAAGCAACTGAGCTTCGTCGCCTTGCAGAATCGATTGCGCTTCCCGCTCGTATCAGTAGGGACTTCACGCCAACGAAACAAGAGACAGTGCCAGAAGCAGAAGTTAAAAGCGAAGTCATGGCGCCCCTCGTGCTATCAGAACTCATGCGTGTTCGTGAAGGTGCGGCGGCAGGCGTACTCAAAGAAAAGCTTCCGGGAGTAGCGCAAAAAGAAATTGATCAGAAGCGCGATACGAAGGCTCGACGTTGGTTTGCCGGATTTGGCGCGCTTGCAATTGGGGGCGTCTTGCTCGGCCTCTTTGGAGGTGATGATGCTGATAAGAAGAGTGTCACCAGCGGCAAGAGTCCACTCGAAACCGCTGCTCCCGCAGCACCGAGTGATGTGCTCGAGCCAATAATCACCATCAAGCCAGAGGTAAAGCCAATCGAAGGTAAGTGGCCATCAGGCGATGCTGCTGCGGAATCACCTTCGACTAACGATAGCGTGCCCACGATTACAGATATCACCGACAGAGTGGCAGCTGAAGGAGAGCGTGCTCCAGATTACACCGTGATGGCCAGTGATAACCTCTGGGATTTTGCAGAAGGTGATGTTGAAGACCGTGAACCACTCGCGCCACTTCAGGGGCTGACTGAGCTACAGAAGAGTCTTGTCTTGAACGATATGATAACTGCTTTGAAGTACAGCCCGGAACGTATGCGTGATTTAGGTCTTCGCAGCGGTAACCCAAATCTTATTTTCCCCGGAGAAGTGATAAAGACCCAAGTCTTAGTCGATTTACTCAATGAGATTAAGCGTGATCGCAATTTAGCCTAAATCTATGTCACTACAACTTACAACAGAACAACTGAAAGCGCTCGGCATGGAGTCGTACACGACACCGAAGAGTCGTCAGGTGCTGATGGAGCGCATCGGTAAGGTGGTCTTTGATGGGGCGATGGTCCGCTTAATTCAGAACCTTACTGATGACCAAATCTTTGCACTCAACCACGCACTTGAAAGCTGTGACTCATTCATTTGTGTTATCGAATACGTTGAGCGGGCGTACCCGCAATTTAAAAATTATTTGCGTGAAGAGCAAGAAGGATTTGTTGAAGCGTACATAGCGCAATTGCAGCCAACAAAGTAGCGACGTTATCCACTGTATCAACGCTCGCTGTGGGTAATTGAGGTGACACGGTGGTGCTATACTAGCGTTGATATGTCGATGTCGACAGGAGGTTCTTCAGGCGGTTCTTCATCTGTGCTTACAGAGACTGTTTTTAATATGGCTGATGAGCACGATGTGCTCGCGCTCCTCCGGCACATCCATTTGAGTGCGCTTCCGCTTGAAATAAAGAACTACCTTCGCGACCTAGTGTTCAGTACCCGGTTCGGTACCCCTGTTCCGGTTGATGCAGCCATGATTGCTACGTTCAAGACACACGGCTTTACAATTGCGACGAGTGCTGCAGCTAAAGCTGAGCTCCGTACCAGTACCGGTGCTAGTCCAGTGCAGGTACCGCGCAAGCCTGTCGCACTGGTGATTGGTTTTTCACGACACGCTCCGCAGTTCGCCCCGAAGAATTTCAGTACTGCACCCGGAGCTGTAGCTGATGTGGCTACACCGGCACCGGTGGCAACGCCAGCACCAGTCAGTACGCCAGGGCCTGTTGTTACAGACGTGCCTCCGGTACCTGATAGAGTAGCTGAGCCAATTAACCTATCGCCAGTCCCTGACGCAACTCCGGTTACAACTACCCTCAGTGAACCAATCTCACTTCCTCCGGAAGCGATTGCAACCCCAGTACCTGCGGTTGCAGCCGAGCCAGTCGCAGAGCCTGCTGCTACTCCAGAAGAACCGGTAGCACCAGTTCCTTTAGAAAGTACCCCAGCGCCAACTGTATCTGGCGCTGACCCAACGGCACGAATTGCCGCTATTAAGCGTGAGGTAAATGGTCTGGTTGGAAACCCGGTTAATTTGATTGATGTCAACAATGAAGTTGGGCGTGAGTACATGAATGCGCTTCTAGATGCTATGAAGAAGACTCTCGGCGCCACCCCGACACAAGAAATTGATCGCGCAATGGCGCGTCTCGAACGCGCGTTCGTGGCAGTTAAGGAGGCGCTCAACCAAGCGCAGCATGGAGGGACTGTTTCTGCTGGTGCGGCACCTGTTGCTGAACCAGAGCCTGCTGCTGTGCCAGAAGTTGCGTCAGCACCGTCAGTTCCAGATGTCGCGCCGCTTGAGCAAGCGGTCGATCCACTACCGGTTCCCGCAGAAGCTGCAGAGCGTACGTCATGGGCAAGTAGCGAGGTTGCCTCGCCGGTGCAGGAACCAGAAGTTGCTACAGCAACACCTGGAGCACGTCGTGTACTCTCAGTGGCTAGTCTGGATATGCCTGAACCAGTAGTAACGCCGCTACAACCAGTTGTCCCACCTGTGGTTGAACCTGTCGTCCCCCTAGAACCAGTTAGTGAAGTAGCTGTCGTACCTGAACCAGTTTTTGAATCACCCGAAGCCGTTGCTAGTACCGATGGTGCCGCTACGCAAACTGAAGTAATTACCTCTGTAGCAAAAGAGAAGCAGCTAAAGGAATTAATGGAAGCACGCCAGGCAGCAGAAGCTGCAAGTATTGCAGAGCGTGCAGCGCTCTCGGCTAACAACCCGCTCATGGCTGAAGAGGTTAATAGTGGACTAGGACAGCTCCTGTCTGAGTGGAAGCTGTTCAAGAGTAGTGGCATTTTTGGTACTGGTCCGTCAGGCTACGAACATCCGCTCTACAAAAAAATAAGCCAGCTGACCATGGCAGCACTACTAGCCGGACGCTTTGAAGGTTCAACGCCAGAGATAAAGCAGAGCATCTCAGACTATATGAACGGCTGGCGCTACGAAGAGGGTGTTATCTACGAGCAGGGCGAAACTTTTGAACACTACCTCCGCCGGGTGATTCGCCATATTCTTGATAATCAGACGACGAAGTAGACGAAGTGAGCCTCCTCACGCATAATAAGCGCTATGCCAAACCATCACGCGCTCGTATATATTGCTGATTCTGTTAGTACAGTTGCGTTACCCGATATACTCAAAATCCCCTCAGTTGATGTGGTACACCTCATCACTGAGCGATTACTCATTGGTGAAGCGCGGCAGCTTATACGTGATGCCGCTACTATGCCGGTATCTGAAGCTCACCGTACGTTCGTTGTTGTAGCTCGCGATTTGCAGATCGAGGCTCAGAATGCGCTCCTGAAGTTGTTTGAAGAGCCGCCCGTCACTACTCGCTTTGTACTCATTGTTCCAAGGCTCGATGTCCTTCTTCCGACACTTCGATCGCGAGTGCATCTCGTGTCCGGCCATGACTCGGAGGCGCGTGTTGAAAACAGTCACTTCGAGACATTTTTGCGAGCATCCTACGCGGAGCGAATGGCGTTCATCGCCGACTACGCAAAGGACAAAGATACGCACGCTATGGAATCAATAGTTCGTGGCGCTGAGCTCTATGCGGCTGTTGATGTACAGCAGCATGCCAAGCTCCTTACCACCATACTCATGATTCGCGACTACTTTGGGTTCCCCGGCGCTTCCCGCAAGATGCTCCTTGAATCGTTGGCACTGTCTCTGCCGAAAGCCTAAATTGTGCTAGAATGCGACTATAGAGGAATACATATATAACTTGATTTTATGATAGATTTTGATGCTCGAAGTAAAGGAATAATTGATTGGCTCATTACAGAGTTTACTGGTATCAGGACCGGTCAGGCTGCTCCAGCCCTCCTTGATAGTGTGAAGGTAGATAGCTATGGAAGCCGGATGCCGATTAACCAAATGGGTACGGTGTCAGTAGAAGACGCGCGCACACTACGTGTGTCAATCTGGGATGCTGGCCAGGTAAAAGCGGTTGAGACAGCCATCCGTGACGCTGACCTCGGTGTTTCACTCGCGGTAGATTCTTCTGGGATGCGCGTTATTTTCCCTGAGCTCACGAGTGAGCGCCGCGTACAGCTTTTGAAGCTCGCTAAGCATAAGCATGAAGAAGCACGCGTGTCAGTGAAAACTGCTCGTGAAGATGCGATGAAAGATATTGATAAGCGAGAGAAAGACGGTGAGATTGGCGAAGATGCAAAGTTTGCCGAAAAGGAAAAAATCCAAGCCAAGGTAGAGGCAACGAATCGCAAGCTTGAAGAACTCTTGACCGCTAAAGAGGCTGAGATTTCTCGCTAGCTACGCATGTCTATTCTGCTCTTTTTTGTTGTTCTCTTTCTACTCATTTTGGTCCATGAGTGGGGGCACTTTATAGCTGCCAAAAAGACCGGCATGCGCGTTGATGAGTTTGGTATCGGCTTCCCACCGAAGCTCTTTGGCATCAAGAAAGGGGAAACCGAGTACACGTTCAATGCCCTTCCGATTGGGGGATTTGTTCGTATTTACGGTGAAAATGCCGCTGATGCAGCTGGCGACGCCGGAAGCGGCAAAGATATCTCTGGCTCCTTTACACAAAAGAGTAAGTGGGCACAGGCACTCGTCTTAGTGGCTGGTGTCACCATGAATGTTATTTTTGCGTGGGTGCTCTTTGCGGCTGCGCTCATGATTGGTGTTCCTGCAGCAGTGGACGAAGCGGTAGCAACACCAGACGCGCAACTCGTCATTCAGGAGGTGGTACCAGACGGTGCAGCTGCGAAGGCTGGGATTACCGGCGGATCAGTTATTACTGCTGTTGCGGCCGATGGTGTGGCGCTGCCAACACTCACCCCAAGTACCTTTCGGGCCTTCACCGAGGGCCGGGCTGGCCAGCCAATGGAGGTCACGTTTAGGGCAACAGACGACCGTGAAGAGACAGTTACCGTAACCCCTGAGGTAGGCACTAGTGCTGAGGCGGGTGATCGTGCGGTCGTTGGTGTCCGCTTGGCACTCGTAGAGACAAAGCAAGAGGGTGTGATTACCGCCATGGCTGAAGCGACGGTACAGACAGCTACCATGCTAAAGCTTATTACTGTAGGCATCACTACCCTTATCGTGGACAGCTTCAGTGGCACCGCAGACTTTTCTTCGGTGACTGGTCCTGTTGGGATTGTGGGAATGGTGGGGGATGCAGCCGCGTTTGGCTTTACCTCGCTCCTTATGTTTACCGCGATGATTTCCCTTAACCTCGCAGTCATTAACTTGCTCCCGTTTCCGGCACTTGATGGTGGACGACTCATTTTTGTTGCTATCGAAGCAGCTATCCGTCGCCCTATTAACCCGGTCTGGGTAGCACGCACGAACGCAATTGGCTTTATACTCCTCATGACCCTCATGGTGGTGGTGACCTACAAGGACATAGTGACGCGCTTGTAGTAATGAATTGAAGAACGGCCAAAGTAGGGTATGATAGGGGAGTTTGGTGCGAAAAAGCGTTATTTTTTGCACCTGTTATGCACCATGTTTGTTAGTTGTCTCAATCCCGCTGGGGTAATACTCCGTTCACGCTAATATATTTCACTGTTAGTGCTATTTTAATTACACCTACTACTAAAACATATGAGACAATCACAACTATTCACTAAGACGCGGAAGGAGGCTCCAGGCGATGAAGTGGCGCTAAATGCCCAGCTCCTTATTCGCGCTGGCTACATTTTTAAGAACATGGCAGGGGTGTACTCGTTCTTGCCACTTGGCTTGCGCGTGATGGAAAACATTAACCGCATCATTCGTGAAGAAATGAACGCGATCGGCGGTCAGGAGATTCACATGCCATCACTCCAGGACGTATCACTCTGGGAAAAGACTGGTCGTTGGAGTGACGAGGCGGTTGATGTCTGGTTCAGGACTGAGCTTGCGACTGGTGGCCAGACTGGTCTCGCCTGGACGCACGAAGAAGTCGTGACTGACCTGATGCGTCAGTACATTTCCTCATACAAAGACATGCCAAAGGCGGTCTACCAAATCCAAACTAAGTTCCGTAACGAAAAGCGAGCGAAGAGTGGCATCATGCGCACCCGCGAGTTCTTCATGAAAGATTTGTACTCATTCTCTGCTACTGAAGCGCAGCACGAAGCGTTTTATACTGCCTGTGCTGATGCGTACATGCGCGTGTTTGAGCGCGTTGGGATTGGTCACAAAACCTACAAAACCTTTGCCTCAGGTGGTGCGTTCTCAAAGTTTAGTCACGAGTTCCAGACGCTCGCTGAAGCAGGTGAAGACCTCGTCTACGTCAATGAAGAAAAGGGTATTGCTGTGAACGAAGAGGTGCTCGAAGTGGCAGACTTGGCAGAACTCGGCGTAACACGTGAAGAGCTGGTCGCTAAAAAGAGTATCGAAGTGGGGAATATCTTCTCACTCGGCACGAAGTTTTCTGAGGCACTCGGCCTCACCTTTAAGGATGAGGAGGGTACAGAGAAACCAGTCATCATGGGCTGCTACGGTATTGGTCCAGCGCGTACTATGGGTACGATTGTCGACCTTTTAGCCGACGAAAAGGGCATTGTCTGGCCAGAGAGTGTAGCACCGTTTATGATCCACCTCATTGGTCTTAACAGTGATGATGCAGAAATCCGTGACTGGGCCGAAGGCATCTACGCCAATCTCAAAGAGCAGGGTGTATCTGTGCTCTTTGATGACCGCGACGCTCGACCGGGTGAGAAGTTTGCTGATAGTGATTTGATTGGTGTTCCGTACCGCGTCGTTGTGAGTCGCAAGACAAAGGAAGAAGGAAAGTTTGAGCTCGTGGTGCGAAAGAGCGGTGAAGTACGCTTTTTGTCAGAAACTGAGTTGTACGATGAGTTTAGCACTGTGGCGTAATGAAAGGATTCTTAAAAAAAATTGACGGCTTTGTTGAAAAGTTTTCGACTGACATCGGGATTGATCTTGGTACGGCTAATACGCTCGTCTACGTAAAAGGTAAGGGGATTGTGCTTAATGAACCAACCATTGTAGCGATTAACCGCAAGACTGGTCAGCTCGTGGCGGTTGGAAACGAAGCGAAGGCCATGCTCGGCCGTACTCCGAACCATATCGAAGTCATCAGGCCGCTTGTCGAAGGTGTTATTTCTGACTTCGAGGTGACCGAAGAAATGTTGGCGTACCTCATCAATAAGGTGCGCGCTGAAAACCGCACGCTGATTGCCCCGCGCGTATTGGTGGGGGTACCGTCGGGTATCACCAATGTAGAAATGCGCGCCGCACGTGATGCCGCAAAGAATGCGGGCGCACGCGACGTGTTCCTCATTGAAGAGCCAATGGCTGCAGCTATTGGGGCAAAGCTCCCGGTCGGTAAGGCGGTTGGTAACATGATTATCGACATCGGTGGCGGTAATACCGACATTGCGGTTATTTCTCTTAACGGGATTGTGGTGGCGAAGAATCTTCGTATCGCAGGTGATCACTTGAACGACGCAATCGTGAGTTACATCCGAGACCAGTTTAAAGTGCTCGTTGGAGACAAGACAGCCGAAGATGCCAAGATTGCACTGACGACAATTGAGCGCAACAACACTGAGAAAGACATGGTCGTGCGAGGTCGAGACGTGGTGACGGGACTGCCACGAGAAGTAGTTATCACCGACACTGATATACGCGCGGCTATCTCGCACTCAATCGATACCCTCGTTGAGGCAGTGCGAACCGTACTCGAAAAAACCCCGCCAGAAGTGATGGCCGACGTTATGCAGCGTGGCATTCACCTTGCGGGTGGTGGTGCGCTCATACCAGGGCTACCGGCACTCCTCGAGGAGATGCTTCTCGTTCCGGTGTATGTCGTACCTGACCCGCTCCGAGCCGTCGTGCGCGGAACCGGTATCGTGCTTGAGAACCTAGATCAATATGAAGAAATTCTCATCAACAATGAAGGCGAACTCTCGCCGTACCTCGCCGAATAAACGAATTACCGAGGTCGTTATTGCAGGCATTATCATGCTGGCCCTTTTTTGGGTGGTACCAAAAGTAGTCTACTTCACTGCAGCTATCATTATGGCGCCAATTAATGGTGCGAAGACGTGGTTTGCTGAGTCATCGGCGAGTCTACCGCAGTACTTACGCAACCGCACAGTCTTGGTTGAAGAGCTTAAATCACTCGAACAGCAGTTGGCTGACCGTGGCGGCGACCGCTTCACCCTCGATATGCTCGTGAAAGAAAATGGCGAGCTGCGTGAACTCCTCGGTGATACTGGTGATGATCGTATCCTAGCTGGAGTAATTGGGCGGCCGAATGCCTTACCGTACGACATGCTCCTCGTCGACCAGGGTGCAAGTGATGGTATTGTGACCGGTGCACCCGTCTATATTGGTGACCGTACGGTAATTGGTTTTGTGCAGTCTGTAGCTGAACGCACGTCACTCGTGACGCTCATTACTACGCCGGAATTTACCTCGACAGTGTTCGTGCTTGGTCCTGATATCTTTACAACCGCTGTCGGTATTGGCGGTGGACAGCTGCGCGTTGGTATCCCGCAAGGGATAATCGTCAAAGAGGGTGACTTGGTGATACTGCCGTCGATTACCTCAGGTGTATACGGCTCAGTCTCACACATCGAGACCATCCCATCGCAACCGGAGCAGTACGCCTACGTCGCACCAAAGACACCAATTGGTAGTCTTCGCCTGGTATCGATTGGCAAGACGCCAATGGTCGGTACGTCGTTTGACGCAGCACTTGAAAACGTTGCCACTGCTCGTAATGAAGTGTTTATGGTGCCGATACCGCCAGGCTACCAAGCTACGTCGTCACTCGCCACCACGTCACCGGTGCTGGCTACGACCACGAGTACACGGGTCGAGTAAGCTACTTATGATTATTCGCGCACTTTGGTTTCTAGGGGTTCTCGTCAGTGCTGCGGCTGGGCCGCTGTGGTTCCTTTGCCTCGTGGGTGTGCCGTACCTCTTGTACTACGCTGGTATCGAGCTTTTGTTCGTGGCACTGCTGGTTGACGGGTACTTTGGTTTTGAGCGAACAGACTGGCCTCTCTACACGTTGGTCGTGCTTGTACTGATTATTGTTGTGCAGTTTTTGCGCCCCTATATTTCAGTGTATAATCGCTAGCATGTTCCGCTCTGGACGAAAACATAGGCGTCACGAAGTGGCGTTTGAGGAGATATTGCTCGACGCCTCTAATCTACCCGCCTTCAACCAGGGTCGTCTAGAAGGGAAGATGGAGCTTCCGATTACCGACCGCAACATTGGTTTAGTGGCACTAATTTTCGTTGTTGTTGCCATTCTTTTCTTGAGTAAGTTGTTCACGCTCCAGGTTATCGAGGGAGCTGAATTTCGCAACATCAGTGAGAACAATAGTATCAATGGGTCGACCATTATTGCTGAGCGTGGGGTTATTTACGATCGCAATGAAGAGCTCATAGCGTGGAATGAACCCGACACCGCCGGCCTCTACTCATTCCCGGTGCGTGCGTACACTGACCGCAGTGGGCTTGGACAAATCATTGGTTACGTGAGCTACCCACTCAAAGATAAGTTTGGCTTTTACTACCGTACTGAGTACGTAGGGCGAAACGGTGTAGAGGCAGCCTTCAATACTGCGATGGCGGGCGTGAATGGTCAGCAGCTCATTGAGACCGATGCGCACGGCAGCGTGATTGCTGAGCACATCGTAGAGGGTGCGGTTCCGGGCATGCCAATTACGCTATCTATCGATGCGGAGCTGTCAGAAGCGATGTACAACATCATTGCCACCTCAACCATTAAGGCTGGCTTTCGTAGTGGTGCGGCTGCCATTATGGATGTAGAGACTGGTGAGATTCTCGCGATGACGAGTTACCCGTCCTATGACCCTGAAGTAATGGCCGACGGTGACGACACTGAGCTCATTGAAACGTACAACACCGATGACCGTTTTCCATTTTTAAATAAAGTGTTTGCCGGTGTCTACACACCTGGTTCTATCGTGAAGCCATTCATGGCCTACGCCGCACTCGAAGAGAAAATTATTGACCCGATGCAGACCATTGTCAGTACCGGCGAGATTGTAATTCCGAACCCGTACGATCCAAGTAATCCTGCGCGCTTCACCGACTGGCGAGCACACGGGGCGATGACGATGCGCGAAGCGATTGCCTTCTCCTCAAACGTCTACTTCTACTACATCAGTGGTGGGTACGCTGACCAGAAGGGGCTCGGTATCGACAAGATGAATTTCTATTTCGACTACTTCAATTTTGGTGCACTGACGGGCATAGCACTAGCTAATGAGCAGGTGGGAACAGTCCCGTCACCAGCTTGGAAAGAGGAGACCTTCGATGAGGGGTGGCGTCTAGGTAACACCTACCAAACATCTATTGGTCAGTTTGGCTGGCAGGTGACACCGCTCCAGATGCTCGTCGCCTACGGGGCGCTCGCCAATGGCGGTCGCTTCTTTACCCCGCAGCTCATCAAAGACGCGGCGCCGGTCTACGAAGATAAGTACTTAAACCCCGCAAGTCTAAAGATTATTCATGAAGGTATGCGTATGACCACGAACTACCCCGGTGGTACCGCTCGTTCGCTTGAGAAGCCGTACGTCGCGATTGCCGCTAAGTCAGGAACTGCCGAAATCGGGGCAGGGAACCAGTACGTAAACTCCTGGGCAGCTGGTTTTTGGCCGTACGAAGATCCAAAGTACTCATTTATCTTGATGATGGATCAGGCGCCGCGTAGTAATGCGCTTGGAGCGACGCGCATTATGGGTGATGTAATGGACTGGATTCACCTCAATAAACCTGAATACTTAGAAAATACACCGTAAGGCTGCTACTGCCAAAATTGTGCACAGTTTGACCCAAAGGGGGAACTGCGTATAATGGTGGAAACGTAAATTTGCATTATGACCGATACACAAACATACCTCACGAAAGAGAAGTTCGAAGAACTAAAAAAGGAGCTCGAGCACTTGAAGACGGTACGTCGCAAGGAAGTAGCGGAATCGCTCGAGTACGCACGGAGTCTCGGAGACCTCTCAGAAAACGCTGAGTACCAAGAAGCTCGTGATATGCAGGCAGCCATCGAAGAGCGTATTGCGCACCTGGAGCAAGTCATCAAAGAGGCAAAAATTGTTTCAAATGACAAGGGTGATGTAGTTGGGCTCGGCTCAGCGGTCTGTATCCAAAAGGATGGCGACAAGGCAAACATTTGCTACACCATTGTGGGTTCAGAAGAGGCGAACATCCACGACAAGAAGCTCTCATTCCTTTCACCACTCGGTGAATCATTGATGGGGAAGACAAAGGGTGATGAAATTCAGTTTGAAACGCCAAACGGCAAGCAGAAGTACAAAGTTCTCAAAGTGAACTAAGTACCAATGTACAAAAAAATGAGCGACTTCGTAAGTCGCTCATTTTTTTGTAAACAGCTTCCCAAAACCCCAAAAGGTCGCTACTATACACCATTATGTCTAGTACCGATGAACTGCGAGCCGACCGGCTCAAGAAGCGTGATGCCTTAGTGGCCGGAGGCCAGGCTGCCTATCCGCCAGAAACCAGTCGAACCCATACCCTCGATGAGGTTATTACCTATTTTGATCGTCTGCTGGCTGACCAAACAGAGTGCGTTGTTGTGGGGCGAATTATGGCGATGCGCGAGCATGGAGCTATTGCCTTTGCTGACCTCTACGATGGCTCTGAACGCCTCCAGGCCTTCTTTTCTAAGGAGTTCATGGCTGAGGCCGATTTCGAGAACGTCGTGTCACTCGTCTCAACTGGTGACTTCATTGAGGTGACTGGGACTGCCTACCTTACGAAGCGAGGCGTGCAGGCAATTGCGGTGACGAGCTTCAAAATGCTCACCAAGGCGATTGCTGCCATTCCTACCGAGCACTTCGGCCTCAAGGACGACGACGAACGACTCCGTAAACGCTACCTGGATATTTTGCTCAACCCTGAAGTGGCCGACATGTTTAAAAAGAAAGCAGCCTACTGGCGCGCGTCTCGCCGCTTCCTTGAAGACAAGGGATTCCTTGAGGTGCATACCCCAACCCTTGAGACCACAACCGGTGGTGCAGAAGCTACGCCCTTTAGTACGCACCACAACGACTACGACCTCGACGTGTACCTCCGTATCTGCGTCGGTGAGCTCTGGCAGAAGCGACTCATGGCGGCTGGCATTCCACGTACATTTGAAGTTGGGCGGGCGTACCGCAACGAAGGGACGAGTCCAGACCACCTACAAGAGTTTACCAACATTGAGCTGTACGCGGCCTACCTCAACTTCGACGATGGCTTGAAGCTCCTTGAAGAGCACATTCACTACGTCCTCGATGAAGCGTTTGCGGGTCAGCGTATCTTCCACATCAAGGGGTTTGAGGTGAACTTCACGGGTCCCTTTGGGCGCATTGATTACGTAGACACCGTGCGTGAGATGACCGGTATCGACGTGGTTACGGCAACTTATGAAGAGGTGCTCGCCAAAGTGGTTGAGCTTGGTATCAAGCACGAAGGAACCAACCGTGAGCGCCTGACTGATACGCTCTGGAAGTACTGCCGCAAGCAAATTGCTGGACCGGTCTGGCTCACTGGCCACCCGACACTTGTATCTCCGCTCGCAAAAGAGAACCCAGAGAAGCCTGGAACCGTTCTTCGCGGACAGCTCGTCATTGCTGGTACGGAGTTTAATAACTGCTTCGCTGAGCTCAACGATCCAGAAGATCAGCGACAGCGGTTTGAATCACAGGCTGACTTACTCGCAGAAGGCGATACTGAAGCCATGATGCCCGACTGGGAGTTCGTTGAAATGCTTGAGCATGGCATGCCGCCAACCTTTGGAGCGGCTACCCTCGGGGAACGATTCTTCGCGGTGTTGGTTGATAAACCAATTCGAGAAACTCAGTACTTCCCGCTGATGCGTCCGAAAGTCGAAGTCGACAAAGTGAGTGAAGGAGGGGAGTAAGCTTTGACATGCAGTAAAACAGCGCGACCTACGGTCGCGCTGTTTTTGGTAACTTTTCTAGTTTGTGCTAGTTTAATTACCGGAACCACACGCGTGGGTAGGTCTTTAGATAACGAAAGAGGGACATCATATGGAACACGATATACGACATCTCGGTATCATTATGGATGGTAACGGTCGATGGGCTGAGCGCCGCAGTAAACCGCGTACACTTGGGCACAAGAAGGGTGCCGAAAACATTCGTGCCATTATTGAGCATGCGCGAAAGCGGGGAATTACGTTTCTTACCCTGTACGCATTTTCCACGGAAAACTGGAAGCGTAAGGACAACGAAGTCAACGCCATCATGAAGCTGTTGCGCTACTTTGCCAAACGTGAAATCGAAAGCATGGTGTCGGCCGGAATCAGCGTTCGTTTTATCGGGCGCCGAGACCGACTTCCGCAAGCGCTCGTCAATGCCATGTGCAGTATGGAGCGTGCAACTGAAGCGTGCACAGACATGACACTGGCTGTCGCAGTCAACTACGGCGGCCGTGATGAAATCGTTAGGGCAGCAGAAGCTGTAGCGCTTTCCGGTGAACCGTTTACCGAGATGACTCTAGCTGAACATCTCGATACCAAGCATATGCCTGACGTCGATCTTGTTATTCGCACCGGCGGTAATCAGCGAGTCTCGAATTTCTTGCTCTGGCAAATTGCCTACGCAGAAATTCACTTCACTGAAACTCTCTGGCCAGACTTCACGCCTGAAGAATTTGATCTCTGCATCAATCTCTTCTTGGGAACTGAACGCCGCTTCGGTGGTGTACCGGCCGCCGCAGAGTAATCTGTATCTCTTCTACGTACATTTGCCGCGAACCTTTGGTTCGCGGCTTTTTTGTTGCCGGTGGGATGAAGTGTGTATAAGTGTGGTTGCGTGTGGGGTGAAGTGGTATACAATGTTGTTGTGGTGGGAGATAGTGGTATACTTTAGGAAACTAAAGTATACAGGGACATGTTGGGTTCTGAACCCGCTGTAGTAGCTCCACCTACGGCAGCAGGTTCAGAGCCCAGCATGAAACTATCAAGATATGTTAATAGGTGAATACAAACATACGTTGGATCCCAAGAAACGGCTGTCCTTACCGTCTAAATGGCGTAAGGAACTTGGGAAAAAGCTTGTAATCACCCGTGGTCTTGATAATTGTCTCTTTGTATATCCCTTGAAGGAGTGGCAGCGGATTTCTGAAAAGATTTCACAACTGCCACTCGGTCAGGCGGATACACGAGGGTTCAATCGTTTCTTTTTATCGGGAGCGGTAGAAGCGGAGGTAGATAGTGTTGGACGTATTCTCGTTCCAGATTTCTTAAAAGAATTTGCGAGGCTCGACGTAAAAGTTGTGCTCGCCGGAATTCATGATCGTGTAGAAATTTGGGATGAGAAGAAATGGGATGAGTATACACGACGCATTGAGAGCGAGGCTGATGCCTTAGCAGAAAAACTCGGTGAGATCGGCGTCCTCTAAACCATCTACCAAAACAAACTCTTTGACCACAGGACGTGCTTCACCATGAAACACATTACTGTTCTCAAAGACGAGTCAATCCAACAACTGAACCTGAAACAAGGTTCAGTTGTTGTTGATTGTACGCTCGGTAGTGGCGGGCATACTCGTGCCATCCTAGATCAAATCGGAGCGACCGGAACACTCATTGCCTTCGATGCTGACCCGGCTGCTATTGCAGCTGGAGCAGCACTCACGCGTGAGTACAAAAGTACGGTGCACCTCATAAACCAGAACTTTAGAAGTCTGTCTGCTGTGTTGGATGAGCTCAATATAGAACACGTCGATGGTATCCTGGCCGACTTAGGTTGGCGCACGGAGCAGTTCGCGAGTACTGAAGGTGAGCCACGAGGCTTTTCATTTAGTGCCGATGAGCCGCTCCATATGACGTTTGGTAAACCATCCCAGTACTCGTTTACGGCTGCAGACATCGTCAACGACTGGGATGAAGAAGATATTGCCAACGTTATCTTTGGCTACGGTGAAGATAGAGCGTCACGGCGCATCGCAAAAGCGATTGTGGCCGCCAGGGCAAATGCGCGCATTGAGACCGCGAAAGCCCTCGCCGACATCATTGAAGCCGCAGTCCCACAGAAGGGGTACCAAAAAATCCATCCCGCTACGAAAGCCTTTCAAGCCCTTCGTATCGCGGTCAACGACGAGTTTGACGCCCTCAGCGAGTTGCTCCATCAGAGTATGGCTGCACTCGCCCCCCATGGACGACTAGCGGTCATAAGCTTCCACAGCTTAGAAGACCGCATCGTCAAGCACACCTTTCGCGATTTCGTACACGATCACGTCGGAATCCTAGTGAACAAAAAGCCCATTACCGCCAGTCCCTCCGAATTATCCATGAATCCGCGCGCGAGAAGCGCCAAACTTCGCACCATAGAAAAATTACCCTAGTTATGATACGAGCAGTCACACAGTCACATGTCCTCGAACGGCGCCTCGCGCTTAGTTTAATCACACTCTGTGTGTCGCTTTTTGCAGCGTACATTTACTTCCTTAGTGCGTCAGTGATGCATGTGGTGGTACGTACCGAAGTCGATCAGACTGCCCGTGAGCTTCGTTCAAAAATTAGCGTGCTCGAAGGTGAGTTTATTGCCGCCCAGCACGCGGTTAGTCAAAATATTGCGCACCTCGAAGGCTACGAGCGTGTCAATGCGAAGATTTTCGTCGATCGTGCAGCGCCAAGTTTGGTATTAAATACAGAATCTCAGCCGTAAGCATTGGTGAGCTATGGGTAAGCGACAGAGTACCGTCATCCGCATTCGTATCATTACTGGTGCGGTTTTAGGTATTGCGCTCCTCCTCATCTTGCGGCTCTACTATGTACAGGTGTACCAGCACAGCTACTACGAAGATAAAGCAGAGCGTCAGTACGTCCACACCGTTCGCGACCTCTACAGTCGGGGCAGCATTTTCTTTACGACCAAAACTGCTGAGCTTGTATCGGCCGCCACAATCCAGTCTGGCTACGTGCTCGCTGTCGATCCTACTCGTGTGACAGACGCTGAAGCAGCGTACACAGCTATCAATCCAATACTGCCACTTGAGCGTGATGAGTTCATTGAGCGAGCAACAGAAGTGGATCGAACGTACGTTGAAATCAACACACGCGTCTCAGACGAACTAGCGCAGCAAATCAAAGCACTCGATATTGATGGTGTGCAACTCTACCGGAGTCAGTGGCGGTACTATCCTGGTACGACCATGTCGGCACGCACAGTGGGCTTTGTCGGCTATTCCGATGACCAAAGTGAAGGCTTGGTTGGCCGCTACGGTATGGAGCGGTACTACGATGAGGTGCTCTCCCGAGAGGAGAAACGTATGTCGGTAAATTTCTTTGCTGAAATTTTCAGTAACCTTGGTTCTGTCATGTTTGATAACACGCAAACGCGAACAGGTGACATTGTTTCAACCCTTGAACCAACGGTTTCTCGCATGCTCGATCAAACCCTGGCAGAAGTGCAAGAAGCCTACGGGAGTCGGCTCTCAGGGGGCATCATCATGGACCCAAAGACTGGGGCAATTTACGCCATGAACGTCGCACCTACCTTTGACCCCAACAGCCGTGAGGGCGCCACTATCGAAGACTTCCAGAACCCGCTCGTAGAGAACGTCTATGAAATGGGTTCGATTATGAAAGCGCTCACGGTGGCCGCTGGTCTCGATAGTGGGGCGGTATCACCAAGTACCACCTACTACGACAGCGGCGAACTTAATCTCGATACGTTCACTATTAGAAACTTCGATGGTCGTGGTCGCGGTACCGTCGATATGCAGCAGGTACTGAACCAGTCACTCAACACTGGTGTGGCCTTTATCGTTGATACGATGGGGAAGAAGCAGTTTAGTGATTACTTCAAAGCGCTGAAGCTTGGTAGTGAAACTGGTATCGACCTCCCGAACGAAGCGTACGGTATCATTGGCAACCTCGATTCACCGCGCGAGGTGGAGTACGCTACCGCTTCCTTCGGGCAGGGTATTGCGACCACTCCGGTAGCCACCATTCGTGCCCTCGCAGCGCTCGGCAATGGGGGAGTGCTCGTCACGCCACACGTAGCCTCAAAAGTGCTCTACCAAGACGGTAGTGAGAAAGAAATTCGCTATCCTGAGGGGAATCGTGTTTTCAGTGAGGAGACCAGTACCACCATTTCCCGCATGCTCACCAACGTCGTTGATGAAGCACTGCGTGGTGGAAAGCTAGCGCTCCCGCACCACACCATTGCTGCCAAAACCGGTACTGCCCAGATAGCTGCGCCACAGGGTGGGTACTACGATGACCGCTACCTCCACTCATTTTTTGGCTATTTCCCGTCATACGACCCGCAATTTATCGTTTTGCTGTATACTGTTGAACCGAAAGGGGTGCAGTATGCGTCTGAGACACTGACCGATCCGTTCATGGAAATTGCCACCTTTTTAATCAATTACTATAATGTCCCTCCTGACCGATAAGCTGTTTGTATGAAAGATACCTTTAAAAACATTGTCGTCCGTATTCTCACGCTTGAAGCTAAGGTGCTCTTGAAGCGCCGTAAGCCAACAATTGTCGCTATTACCGGAAGTGTTGGAAAGACCTCTACCAAAGATGCTATCTATACGGTACTGAAGCCACACTTCCATACCCGCAAGAGCCAGAAGAGTTTCAATTCAGATATTGGTGTCGCGCTCTCGGTCTTGGGCCTGCAAAACGGCTGGAACAGTCCGTGGATCTGGCTCCGCAACATTGTTGATGGAGCTATAACCGCATTTTTCGCCAGTGACTACCCAAAAATTCTCGTCCTTGAAATGGGTGTCGACAGGCCAGGTGATATGGCGCGCATGGCCGAATGGGTGAAGCCAGACGTCGTTGTCTTAACGCGGTTTCCTGATGTGCCGGTCCACGTGGAGTACTTCAGCACCCCAGAAGACGTCGTCCGAGAAAAAATGCAGCTCGTGCATGCCCTAAAGCCAACTGGAGTAGTCATCTACAACCACGATGACACCATCATCAAAACTGCGCTCGAGGAAATCCGTCAGCAAGCAATTGGCTTTAGTCGGTACGCACCATCGCACTACACCGTCTCAGGAGACTCGGTTACAGTAACCGACGGCAAGCCATCTGGCGTGCGGTTTCGGCTGCAGCACATTGACGAGGTGGTTGATGTGGCAGTCGATGGTGTCCTCGGTGTGCAGTCGGTCTATACGGCTGCTGCGGCTGCAGCGGTTGGTGCTCACTTCGGTATAGCACTCGGAGATATTGCTACTGCCTTAGCAAGTCATCCTCCTGTGCCTGGTCGTATGCGGCTCATTGCCGGGAAGCACGACACGGTCATTATCGACGATACCTACAATTCTTCACCTGTGGCAGCCGAGAAGGCGCTTTCGACCATGGCTGAACTTCCTGTTGGTGGACGCAAAATTATTATTTTGGGCGACATGCTCGAGCTTGGTCGTTTTTCAGTTCGCGAGCACGAGCGTCTCGGCGAGCAGGCAGCTACCGTAGCCGATATCCTCGTGACCGTCGGTGTGCGCGCCCACAAGATTGCCGAAGGCGCCTTAGAGCATGGCCTCAGTGAAAAAGTCATCTTCCAGTACGACGACGCTGAGCGAGCGGCAGAAGAGATTGCTACCAAGATACAACCAGGCGACGTGATTCTCGTTAAAGCCTCGCAGGGAATACGAGCGGAAAAGATTGTAAAGCGCCTGATGGCGCGCCCTGACGAAGCCGCTGACCTCTTGGTTCGCCAAGACGACATGTGGGCGATTCGCTAAGTTGAGTATTGCGTATAGAAAAAACTCCCCAGTAGCACTGGGGAGTTTTGTTAGGCGCGTCCGCTAAGGGTGATGCGATCAATGAAGCTTATCGCTTCCTCGACGGTAGCGCCGAGCGCGACAAACTGCAGGGTGCCATCTGGCGCAGCCTTGAACGTAGGCTTGGCACTCAAGAACGTCATGAGTGCCGGGAAGAACGTATCATGGGCAACAGCGCAGGTAGCGAGGATGCTGTGCATCTGCTCGTGCGTCAAGCTGGTTTGGTCGGTGGGAATTTCTTGTCGCCACATAATGACCGGCTGCTTGTTCTCATTGATTTCGTAGTACCATGAGCCAACGAGCGAGGTGCTGTTGCAGTGGTTCAGAAGCCGGTAGAGCTCAGGGAGCGCGTATCCTGGCACGCTGTACGTGAGCGGCATGTAGATACGCAAGAGGAGCAGGTCAGCCACGGGAGACCAGGTAATGACGAGCGAGATGTGCTTGTACGTACCTGGCACTTCCACGAAGAGCGTGTCTTGCACCGATTCATGAAAGTAGTTTGTCCAACCGCGCTGGCTGGCTGTATCGCTCGCGAGATCGAGCGGGTCGTACTCGTCGTCAAACGTAACCGTGTCGTCCATGGGAGCTACTCCTCAAAAAACGAGTCTGTACTAGTTGTACCGCGTTGTCCAAACTCCGTCAATTACAATTATCATTTGCGGAAATGGTGGGCTAGGCGTATAAAAGGATAAGGCACTGTTCACCCGTTCTGGAGGATTCCGCCATGGCAGCAAACCAGTCTGAAGTCGCCCTGATGCTCAAAGGCTATGGTCTCCTGACCGCCGAGCTGTACTACCGGATGCCTGACTACCGGAGTGTGCTCAATTCCTTTATTTGGCAAAAGTACGACCTTGCCCCGGACTATCCCGAACTTTTCAAGTTCATCGAGTTCTGGCAAACCAAGATTGAGGGCCCCTTGCACTCCGTTCGCTTTACCCACCAGAAGCTCATTCACCCCGGTGAATGGCGTAATGTGGTTGGCGAGTTTAAGTT
>JACCEC010502760.1_pt1 | contig 31509 bp, 25 predicted proteins | sample 7450121 | NCBI WGS metagenome assembly JACCEC01 (sample SAMN15323455, study PRJNA562643) | freshwater metagenome | isolation source: river surface water | place: USA:Blue River Watershed | collected 2017-08-18 | reverse complement strand
AGAGAGAGAGTGTTATAACGAGGGTTTTATAGGACCTGTTATAGAGTAAGAATTACTATGCGTTGTCGAAAATCAAGGGAATCTAAAAGATTCGACGCACCATATTTCGACACGTGGCAGATTAATTTTAATACAGATCTGAATCTAGATCTGTAGATCATACGACAGATCTATAGGGATCTGCTCGGTCTCCTAAGGATCTATAGATATCGGAGGGGATCTATTATTTATGTCATTAGATCACAATACTTAGGGTTTTCGATCAGTGATACTCACGCTCGCAAGCTCGGGAACAAGCTCGCAAGCTCTTCCCCCACCCCCACCCTGGGGATTACAACGGGGGTGCCGGAACCCCCGTATAAGAATACCGAAATGCAATCGAACTTTTCGAAATCCGAGAACCAGATTTTTGATTGCTGTACGGGGGGTACGGGAGCAATCGGCAGACTCTATAAAAGGGCTGTTGCTCCCTTTCTCACCAATGCGCTCTCCGACCCGATCAAAGGTACAGCCTGTCATTTAATCATCATAGCTGTCAAAATATTTGTACTTATTTATATTTGCCATTCTAATTACAGATGCATGATATTGTTTGGAAGTTGGTGTTCGATCAGACAGAGACCATTTTTTATTATGGCATAGCTTCATTGTTTGGAGAAGAAGAACAAGAGTTATATCCAAGTACAGAGACGTACAAACAATGGAGGACGGACAGCTATAATTATTTTATTTATGTTGTAGGACTGGACAAATATTGTGCGCGATCAATAATAGAAGACCTAGACAATGAATTCTTTTTCTCATTTTTTCTTTTACAATAAATGTCCTTTGCAGCTTTCGCTCCCTTTTGCAAGAAGAAATTCTTTCGCAAGGTATTTTCATTTCCATGGCACGCATTAAGAAGCAGGCTAAGTCATCAAGCCCCAAGGTTGAAAAGAAAGAAGTGTCCAGTCCAAAGCCTGACATAAAGAAGGAGCGGAAGTCAGCCAAGGCAGCAAACAAGGCCAATAAAGAAGAACCGGTCAAGGTTAATGACAACCTCGCTTGGGGTGTTTGCGAGTCATGCAACGAGAAGCAAATGTACCGGGCCGGACAGTTTGATCTGCGTTACTTAAGCTGCGATTTCTGCACCGGCATGCTTATTCCTTACAATGAGAATGGGGAGATTTATCCGTCAGAGAAATACACACCGCTTTCGCCTTCTTATGAGCCTTCGTCTCCTGCTCACTTCCCTTCGGTGCCTGTTTATAACAAAGAGCTAGAAGTTGAGGGGTTTGAGGCTGGTGATACCTTTGAGCGTCCCATTGTTATTCCTTCGTCGCCTATTTATGTGGCAGACAGTGATAGCGAGTAGTTTTGTTGATGTTATTGTATTGTATTGTATTGATGAACTGAAAATAAACGTTTTACTGTGAACAGTTTGCCATCTTTTGCGTTCGCATTCGCATTCGCATTCGCATTTGCTTTCATCAATGGAGTTCTCAATCACCGGTGACAAAAGTAAGTCTTTCTTACAAATTTTATGAGAGTTATGTCATAGATATGGCTGACGTGTCTATCGCAAGCATTAATTTCCAAACAAAAGAGCAAGTTCAACTTTTGTTTATGCAATACACTATAGCAAGGAAATTTTATTTAGATAAGTCTTTAGAACAAAAGCGCGAATGGAACATGTTTATGTATGGTACTGATGCGCCTCATTTCCCATTCTTTAAGAATGATGGCGATATTGACTATAATTATTTTAGTTATAATGGAACAGTGTTTAACATGTCATAATTAATTCATCAACCGAATCCTAGTCTACGTACACCTCCTCCAGCTCCCTGTCGTCCAGATCTACGAACTCTAGGCGGTGAAACAGTCCTTGCAGCAGCCGCACGTCTTGCACGACTGTCAGCCATCATTGCTTCTAGATTTTCATCAATCTCTGCCCTACGTGCTCTTCGTGCCTTTCCTTTGATTGCCCTCTTACGTAGCGCATGGAAAGCATTTACAGTTCCAGTAGTCGCAAAACGCCTTTGTTTAGTTTTACGGTTCGTCTGTCCTTTAAATCCGGTACAGCGAGATTCCATCCTAACAATTGGATATTTACTAGTACTTGCACACCGTGGTCGACCCATTTTATATTGATTATTTTGTCTTATAATAAACGTACATATTTTTATCTTATATTTGTGTTCATTTGTTTGATCCTAGGATTTCGCGCATCTTCATGCGAAGATCAAGTCATCATAAAAGGTCTGAAGAAATGGTGTATTCTTGCTCTGTCCAACCAGTCCGCATACAAGAAGCATGCTTCTTATGTCACACTTCTCGACTCTATCATTGTGGAGGACATAGATCACTCCTTCTCACAGTTCAGCAAGTCGAAGCTTACACCGAGGTATTTGCGAAAGATGACCGACCAGGGGAAGGCTGATTGCGTGAAGATAAATCCTGTCATGATAAAACTCGTGTTCGTCGCTCAAGTCAACAAAATCGAGTTTATTCGATACAAGGATGCCAACCCTTCTTCCGCTATGGATTACTTCTCTTGGTCGTATCATCATGCTCACAGAGTCAACGATTTCATCACTCACATCGATTATGTGTGGCATCCTTTGTCTCACAAGTATCTGCTGATGGACAAGAGATCGCGTGTTCCTGCTTCTGACGCGCTCAACTCTTATCTCGCAATGACATCTGGTTATGTACCACCTACCCCTATCTACAGCGAGAAGACAACTCCATGTGGTCGCTATTTCCATACGAGCAGGCCTATCATACGCTACCATTCTCAGGTTCCGGCTTTGGAGGAACGTTTGTCAGCTTCAAATAGAGCATATGAAGAAAGGAAGAGATTGCAAAGCAATGCTGATTCTATAGACAACATCTCGTTCTCTTCTTTCGTCATCATGCGTGAACGATCTCGATCTATGGACGAAGATGTCATGAGGGAGCGTAAAGTACAATGCCGCAAGGATATATCCGATCCGAACTCTTCTCGTGACGAAAAAATGATTCACACCGGCTTCTGTTGTGACGAGTATCAAAACGAAGACATAAACAGATCTAGCGAGAGGCTCTGGTTTATCAACAAGATGGATGGAATGGAGGAGGAGCACAGCTGGCTGGACGCGAAGGTCAGACGCGAGATGTCAGACATATACCATTTTGATTCGTGTTGCTGGTGTGGTGAGGGATACGAAGTGATGAACTACATGAAACTGAGATCTGCCCGGTCGAAGGTAAGGATAGAAGACACGATCCCTTCAAGAGTTCTGGACTGGATGCGCCATTACTGTTCCTACACTTGTTTTGACAAAATGGTCGTTGATTTCATGAAGTACGAGCAACAGAAGTCTCTGATCGAGACGGAGTTCAACAAAGTCGTATGTACTGGCTGTTCAAATGTCACATATGATTTTACAAATCTCGATAACACATGGAGGTACGCGGACTTTGGGTCAATGGACAGGTTGCCAATATGCGGCGATGATTGTTTTATTTATTTAAAGAGTCGGATCGAAGAAAAAAGAAACTTGAAAATGTCAGCTACGAACTTGGCTATCTTTTCTTTCCATACATGCTTTTCATGCTCAAAGCTCTTGCTACCATCATCAAAAATATGCAAGTATAGAAGTTTCCCGAGAATGCCCACTGCTTTCTCCTGCTATTCTAGCGATTGTATCGCAGGCGTTCTACATGCTTCAATGCCATCGGATCCCTTGCTCGACCGTCACTTCCTCGCTCCATCGCTCGAGCCTCCATTTGATGTCTTGATGTCCGTTGAAGGGTCGTCTATTTTACACCGGCTCAACGCAAAAAGAGTATCTTCTGGTAGCGGTGGCAGGTTCACTTTGTCGATTTTGGAGTAGTATGATTCTGGGTCAATGGGACCACCATAGAGTGTAGTGCATGTTCTGGACTCTGTCATTTGTATCGGTTTGTTGTTATCCTCAGGATAGAAGATGCGTCTCATTTGCAATAAACTTCTCATGTGCTTTGTCTTGTTGCGTTCGCTCATTGTCTCAAATATATACTTCTTGCAACAACCCCATGAACAAAAGTACCCCATCATTTTTTCAAAGACATATTTAGAATGCATATGGGTCTGAGAACATAAGGGAATGCAAGGAGGAGAAACATGTGGCGGAATCCAATCATTACAGTTCCAACAAAGTACAAACTCGGTTGTTTTGGGGATGGTAGGAGCGAAACCAACACGTTTCCCGATACTTGAGTTCCTTATAAACATACATCTGTTGATATAAATGCGAAGGGCTTGCTGATACTTGAATTGTGACGATGCTTCTTCCTCAATCTGTTTTGCGTCTCGATCCAAGCTTCTTATTTCTACATTGACCTCTGGCAACGGTTGCTGTGTAATGTTCGTTTTATTGCTTTGACCCGATTCTGATGAAATGTCAATGTCTACATCATCATCATCAGGATATGGCATAGGTGTCAACGGTGATTTGAAAACAGATTCATCTTCAGCAATAATAGTAGGCGACCGATGCTCATCTTGATCTCGCTCTTCTTCTTCTTCTATCTCGCTTTTATCATCATCTGCTCCATAGTCATGCTCCACTTCGTTATTATATCCGTCGTCAGCATCCTCATCATAGACTAATATATTGTCGTCATCGTTGAAATCATATGCAGTATCAATGGAATCATATTGTTCATTGTCGATGTCCATCTTCTCTGCATGGTTTAATTAATTCGTGACATTTATACTTGTTCTTGACTTATTTGACCCATGGTACAGGTAAGTATAAAAAATCTATTAAAGCGGGCTCTGCATTCCAATTTTCATTTCACATTCTAAAATGGTTGGTTCTTCAGATAATGCGGTCAAGAAGGTCAAGAACATCAAGAATGACAAGTTCAGCATCAAGAAAAAGGAAACCAAGAGTAAGACTAAGACTAGGAAGATTGTCGATCCTGCCAAGGTCAATGCTGCTCAAGCTCTACAGCGGATCGCGTTCACTCGGGTCGACGATCGATTTCTCATGGATGACGATGCCATCCAGAAAGATGATCTATTGAAACCGTTTGTCGGGTTTGACACTCCTACCACCTGTCAGATCAATCTGAACTATCTTTTCACCAAGGCGATCACATGTATGGAGAAGCGGATGTCTGCTATTGAGAAGCAGATCAAGCATCTTTCTCCTGATTATGTTGATGATATTGTTGGAAACAAGAGGAAGCGTGCCTGCGCTACTCCTAGCATTATTGATCTGGATGGAGGCGAGACAAAGGATGGTTTTCGAAAGGAGGACAAAGAGACACAAGTTTGTACACCAATTGAAGAAAAGGAGCCTGGAGAGATTGATTTGGTTAATGAATCACAGGCCCAGGAGGTGTAAAGCAAAGACAGAAGTTAAAGTAGCGGATGATGTAGATTGTGTGAACCGAAAGATCGGTGAGATTGTACTGAACAATAAAAAGATGAATGAAGAGCAAGTGAAAACTATTTGGGATCTTTTGTCATCACTCCAAAACAATGAAGAAACGGATGTCATACGAAATGAAGATTTGTGTGAATGGGAAGACCAACACATTAGCCGATGTGGCGATGTTGAAGATAAAGAGCAAGACGAGGATGGACTGAACTGGGAGAAGGAGTCTGATGGAGGCAAGAATCGAGAAAATGGTGGATTGGAGTGGGACCACATGTACCCTGTCAGGAAAAGTTTATACAGTCGAAAAACTCATTTCATAAGTTTTGTTCAAAACTATACTTCATACACAATGGGTAGGAAGCTGATGAGCGAGTATGAGAACAATATGTGTGATTTTATTTTCTCGACATTGAAACCCACATGTGCTATGGATTTCCTTATGATGCTGAAAGAGTGTAAGCTCAGCAATGTCTATAGGTTTTACGAGCATTTGTTTCATGCATGGAAAAATGATAGAGAGAGAAATGGCGAGCTGGAGATAGCTCCGAAACATATAGATGGTATTGTTCATTTGTTTAACATGTTTCAAGCTTTTTTCCACAGACAGAATAAATTCAATAGGAAAAATTTTCTTAGTATGAGATTTTTGTTAGGCAAGATCTTGTTGTTTGTAGGTATTGTCAAGTCACGTGTTGATCTACCTGTTGATTTGAGAAGACCAAAGGGTAGGACACAGCTTTTGTTTCATGAGCGAGTTTGGCAAATGTTTTTAGACAATATGTAGAATTTTATTATTTCGAAAACAAATAAAAATGAATTTTTACAAAATGACTCGCGGTGACCCACCACAAAGAATCTCGAGCGTTCGTTCCGTTTCAACAAAAACATCAAGTTCAAAGTTAGTTTCTGGCATAATAGTTCCTGCAAGAGCACCATCAGCACCGATACTGATACCAGTGTTGATCATACATTGCTTGCTACCGAAAGAAATTTTAAGATCCATATTCATAGCCATAGCTGCAGTATTAATACCGGACGAAACGTCAGGATGTACGCTAGTGTTAACACCGAAAACGAACTGATATCCCTGTCCAACAGATCCCAATAATCCTGGAACCTCTCCTTGGACTGCAGAACCCCGGTTAAGGTACGAACTTACAGTATTGGTCGAAGGAGAATAAGGATACTTCACGCTTGGAATGGGGCAAGTCGTAACTGCCGTAAAATCATACCCTGCTGCAGCATAAACTGATGGAGCCCTAGGATCAGTTTGTCCATAAGATGTAGAGTTAATATGTTCGTGACATCCGCTATTACCAGACGACAAGCTCCTCTCCCAAGGTCTATCAAGACCTTGGAAACACTTAATTGTTTCAGCGAAAGCTTCGGATGCATTTGTGAGAAGTCGTACCGGATTATCAGGATAATTTTGTGTAGCTGTGTGCAATTGATAATCAGTGACATCGAGACGAGGCCACAATTCGATGGCGTCCATCTTTCGAAGTGTATTGTTAACAGCTGTGACAGGACGGAAACATGCATACACACATTGAACCGATGATGCACGTTCAGAAACAGTCAGGGTGTACTGACCGGATGGGCTCATTACATTCCTAATAACACTATACGAATTAAATGGAATCCGGAGTCCAGTCTGTTGCAACGCTTCAGCAATACCAAGATCATATTTCTCATCAAATCGCAACAATGAAGAATGGAATTCGATATTGGACAGCTTAATTTTTGAGTTCAACCATGCGTTCTGTGCGTTTGCACCTGCAATAGCTCCAATGCGGAAGCTGTCTTGTTTAACCAGTAGCGCGTCATCTTCAATAGTAAGCTCAACAACGAGACCACCCATGTACTGCATCGGCAACAATTTTCCGCTCTTGAACAATCCGAAACCAAGCTGATACACATAATCTAGTCCCTTAATATCGGCATCAGCATTTGCTAGTGATGGCAAAGGGAAGGCATCAGCCGCCGCACCGTTAACAACTCCAGTGATTGTATTATTATTGCTCTCAGTATATGAGTATGAATTAACGACTCCATTGGCACCAAGTGCGAGTTGTGTTGGCTGTGAATTTAAGCCAGTGTTGCTGTTGGAAAATGCGCCGGTAGCATTCACAAAATCCTGGAAATGATTACTGTAAGATGATACAGCTTCCCCTGAATTAGTTCCCAAGCTAGCATCATCCATATCAGTATGTGCAAGGACATCCTGAATGGTCTTCTCCTGGTCAGAGCTACCACGGAACTTCCGGTTAATAGATTCATGGACATTATAAAGATCAAGATCTTCTAGAACAACACCGGATGACGACAATAGACGAGCACGCTTGAAATGCTTGTGCGCGCTCCAATGGTATGAACGTAGCAAGTCGTCATTGAGTCGATAAATCTTATTGGTAGGATCTATCAATTGAGCACCGTTAGTCACACGCATAGTATATTTGAGAAAAGAATTCTTAGGATCAAGGTAAGCGGTGCCAGGCAAGTTAATTCGAATAACATTTCCTGCAGCATAGGTAGTAGGTCCTGCAGGAGTATCCACACTCATCCACCTACGGGAAGGAATAGAAGTTTCCTTCTCCTGATAAGTGGCATAATAAGGCATGACCGTGGTCTCCGCATAGTCGCTCGGTTTTCCAGAACCTCCGATAAAACTCATTTTATGTTTATTTGTTGTAGTACGTTTCACAGTACAGTACACATATTTTTATACGACTAAATAACAAAGTCATTACGCGGGAAACTAAGGAACTTTTCTGTCGGGAAACCTTTGGCTTGATACTTTTCATTTTTTGATCGCGTGTTGTCGACAATGTTCTTTGGGGTCTGGAAGTGCATGACAGGTCTACATGATAGTTTCTTTAATCCGAACGGTCGTAGCGTTCCTTTTGTATTGGTAGGTTTGAACATTCCTAGTTTAATCTTCTTGCCAGTTTTACGTTCAACTTTAGCATTAACACGAGCATTGTCCAGTCCGCCATAAACAGTAGACGGAACGATCTTTCCTTTTGACAATGGTGTAGGTCTTGACTTCAAAATCTTTTGCTTTTCTTTCTTGTCCCCTTTATCCATACTGTTACTTAATTACTATTTAATGCACATATTTTCCTAATACATTCGCACCACCTTTCCTTGCATACAATGCAAAGTTCGGGATGATTGTCCTTGCTTTCCTTTTTGAACTTTTGGATCCAATCAAGGATAACATCTTTTCTCTCGCACATTTGTTGCATTTCTTCTTCTTATCTTTACATGATCCAGATTCGCACATTTTAAATTTATTTAAACACAGTTCACATATTTATTTTACTAACAAACAATTAAAATAAAATAAATTAAATTAAATTAAATTAAATTAGATGTGTTCCCATGCGATCCAGTTGAAAGTAGGAGCGACTCCACCTCCAGCACTCCCTGATGCTCCACAAACGCGTAAATCAAAACCGGTCGTACTAATTGACATGACATGATATCCAATTTGAGCATTAATTGAAGATCCTACATTTTGAACACTAACAAAAATATGGTTTGGAGCAACGGTGAAAGGCGTGTCGAAAGTTATACTATATGTCACTAGTGCTCCTGCAGCAGGTGTCGCAGTCCCACTCACGAAGATACCGTACTGGCAACCTGGCATTGGTACAAGCTCGTTACGATTCAATGCGGAGAATGAATAGTAGGTTATAGTCGATGCCGCAGTACTTCCAGCATCAATAATCAGTGAATTTGAAATGTTGTCCCACGTTAATCTAGCAGCCCATAGAACGTCAAGTGTGGCGATGGTTGTTTTAGGTGATGAAGTGATTGTAATTGCAGAAAACGATTTACCATCTTTAGAAATCCAGATATTACGATCGTTAGGTGATGCAGCTGCAGTATTCGTATTAAGCAAGAGGAAAAGCTGGAGCGATTCACACCAAATTATATCTGCGAAATTTGGTCTTGTAATTCCATCATTCAAGAAGACATTTACGCCAGTCCATCCAGCATCATTGCTCGTACCAACAACCGCTGTAATATTCTTGCTCCAGTGTAGATTTGTAGTTAATGGAGATCCCGCGCCTGTTACTGCACCAGTATGAACCCAGATATCAAGCGATGGACTATACGCAATACTTCGATGTGTGCCAGGGCTAATGTACATATTAGATACAGTAGACACGCGAGAAGTAGTTGAAGCCGTATCGACCTTTGCAAACCCACATTCTGCGAAAGGACATTGAGTGTTATTCGCGCCAGTGAGCCACAAAATTTCGAAGGCAGTGCTTGACGCAAAGGTGAAAATGCCAGTACCTGTGTTGAAAGTCACAGTGAAAGCACTGTTTCCTCCGGCTAACCATGGAATATTCATTCGGTTTTGAAGATGTGTATAGAACAAGCTGTTGTTGTTGAAGACGGAATAAACGCCAGGTATAAGGTAAACAGTGTAAAGTACCGCCCCGGCAGTCCTCTTTAGATCGATTACATTGTTAACTATCGCTGAGTTGGTAGAATAAAACACCCTGCTTGCGCTACTCGTGATCGTTGCTGCGACTGTGTCCACTAAAAACCATCCAAGCTCTGCATAAGGATTTGTTGTAACATTTGGTCCGCTGGCCCAAAGGAGTTGGAAGGTGTCAGCAGTAGCCAAGTTGAATATGTTGCTTATTTGGATAGTGAACTTTCCGGTTGTATACGAATACGAAGCGTAGAAAACAAAGCTTCCTGATGTAGTCGTCATCGTCTTACCGATATGGATGGCTAAAGCACCCGGCGAGTAAGTGGCGGGTGTCAGCGTACTTGTCATTGTTGCACCAGCGTTTATAGAAAAGTCTATTTTGTCGTTAACTCCGGCAGTGATAACGATATCCTTGGCATAAATATTGATCATTTGGCTCGTGTCATTCGATGACCAAGTATCACCATCTTGAGTGAACATCATGAGACCATTACCGCCACTTACTGGAACAAAAGTAGCCGATAAAAGTTTTCTGCTTGGATCATAAGCAGCCTGACTGAAAATACGGTTCGTTGTGGTGAAGACAATACCGGTTGGAATAGAGGTAGGGTGACGCCAATGAATACCATTTTCGCTCAACAATACAAGTTGTGCAGGTGTTCCTGAAAGGTTGTGCTGTAACGCGAACATGACAAACATGCCGCAGTTTCCATATTCGGGTATCCACATGACGCGACAATACGATGTGCTGACGGCAGGTAAAAACGTGAATTTGCAAGGCAGCCAAGACATACCATCGTCTGTAGAGTAGAAGGTTGACACACCACCAGCTGAAATAGAGGATCCGCCATAACCTGCTGTCACAACTAACGTATTGAACACTGGCGAGTAAGCGATATCTGCTTGGTACGCTGCTGAAGCATTGATAAATGTTGATGAAGGTAACCAGCCAGAATTAATCCATGTAGTTCCACCATCGGTACTGTAGTTTATATCAAGAGCGTTCGCTGCTCCGGCGATTCCAATAGTGTACAAACGGTTCAGTTCTTTAAGGAATCTTGTTGAGCGAGCATTAATATCGGTGAATATTGTTGGTGATGTAGTGGTAGCCCAGTTTCGTGTTTTCAAAGCATTGAAAGAAATGGTAGCTTTAGCATTGCTGGATGGAGTTATAATTCCAATGTCAGCGTTAACGCTAGAAATCATATTATTCGATGCTGAACTATAATGACTAATACGCGAATCTCTACCCACACTCCTTATCGCATTGTTGAAGAAAACGGATTTCACAGGATACTTTGCGGTTCCTACTCCACCAGTTACCTTGTCTGTAGATTTAACGGCCAGCCTATCGAATCTATCGATAACCATTCTGGTCGAAGATGTCAAGTTGTTGAGCGTGTTGTTGGTCGTCGATTGGGATAGGATTCGCGAAGGATATAAAAACGATAATGAAAGTATTGTCATGTTTGCGCTCGAAGAAAATGTGGACGCAGCGTTCGCTTTGTGTGCAGTGTATCCTACATTGTTTGTAAGATCGAATGTCCACGGTGAATTAAGACTTCTAACAGTCGATGAAGGGGTTCCAGTAAATCCGTCTATTGCTTTTGCGTCAGTTTGTCCATCCCAATAGACTGAATTAGTAGCACCTGGAATTGTCAATACAGCAAAGGAGTATACATGATACTTCACTTGTGGCAGGTACGAATTGTTTTGTAATGAGATCGCTATTGGAGCCGACCCCGTAAGACCGAAATGAGTGGACGAAAATATTGATATAGTTGGAATATAAGCGGAACCGACAGCGTAATTATAAAAAAGGAAGTTTGACGAAGCTCGTTTTATGATGTTCAATGTTTTATAGTATGGATTGTAAAGAGCAGATCTTATATTTGCTGAATTTCCATACGTTCCCTTGGCGTAGTACGGACCAGTAACATTATCCGAACGCCAGACAGTCGTTGGGTTTCCGGTGAAAGTAGGTGTAATGACAAGGAACCTATCGCCATCTCCTAAAACCCAATCAGGTCGCTGCAAGAAATCACAGATGTTACTGTTGATAGTAGTGGTTGTCAAGACAGTTCCTGTGTGATCGATGAACGGTGTATTACCTGCAGTGAACTGAACGAACGTAGCTCCACCGTCCCTGGAATAGAACATATTAAATACGCCAACTGTCACCTCCGTTGTGACGATGATGTAGGAAGAACCATCAACGTTATGGAACGCAAGTCCTGTAGCTCTCGCGTGCGAATTAATTGTTCGTGCTGTCCATGCGGTAAGATCTGATCCGACACAAGTGTAGTATTCTGTTTGTGAAGCAGCTGTCACTGTATGATTGAATGCGATAAAGACATCATTGATAGAATCGTACGCAAGAAATCTAGGATTGAATTTACCAGCTGCAGGTGTCAGAGTATTTGTATGAGCCAGGCTCCATACGGTATCATCGACATCGATCGAACTGCTGTAAGAAACAAAGATTGTGCCAGCCACTGTACTTCCTATTGCCACAAGAACTCTGCGTGTAGTGTCTAGAGCAACAGCGCTTATGTATGAATTGACATCGGATGGAAAATTCGGTGCTGGTTGTACATTGATAGGTCTAAGCTGGTTGACCTGCGCTTGGAACTTATTCCGTACGCTTCCAGAGATAGCTTCTACCGGAACTTCGTTAATGCTTCCCGCTCTTTCTACATCCAAATCTTCGATATAAGCTGTCCGGAACCTTTTGGTAGGCCTTCCAAGATCTATTGCGTTGTCGGTTTCTGGAGCTATACTTGTCCTGACAGTAAGGTTTGTTGCGCCAAGGTTTACGAAACCAGCATCTAATGATGGAGTAATGCCAATATTTGATTGATACGAATTCGAATATCCCATTTTGTCTTTTATATTTATAAGCGTACATAAATTTTAGCAAATGTTTATTGATTCTTCATAATTATAATGCCTACTATTTTCGAAGGCGGAGAAGGCGATCTACTATTGCTAGAACCGCCTCTCTCTATATTACTATATGAACTGTCACTTCTGCCTATTTTTGAATCTTCGTTTGATAAGCTGATAGATTTAAGAGATGTGTTAGAACTGATACTTCGTCTTATCTTTAATGATTTCGATTCGTGACCAGCACTGATTGATGGAAAACGAACTTGATCAGAGTTGATGTTGTTAATGATATTAGCGTTGTTATTGTTCTGAGCTCGCTTGTACAATTTCCATGCGTTGATATCGTCTACCGATTCTACAAATTTCCAGCTTATATTCTTGAAAATAAACCAGACTACCTTGCATATGAACATTGTCAGGATCGTGAGCGCGAGGCTGATGAAATAGAACTTGACATCATTAGTCGTGCGATCATCCACAACCATAGCAGGATCAATATTATAGTCATCAGGAACATCTTCTCGTCTTGATATGTTTGTATACCTTGACGCATTCATTTTTTATCATATCTACGTGAGCACATATTTAATCATAATATGAATAATATGTACATCTTCGATATCGAAGATCAGATCGAAGAAATATGGAAGAAATATCGAAGGAAAATGCTACGATATCGAAGCCGACAAAAGAAAAGAAGGCAAGGTCACAAAAGCAGATAGAAGCTTTTAAATTGTGTGCTGAGAGAAGGAAACAGAAACTTTTAGAAAAGAAACAGAATCCGACCAGCACCGTGGTTTCTCCCGTTATTAATACTCAAACATCATTAATGTCATCGTCTGAACACGAATATAAGAAATTGGCTGAGCAAATCGAAATGTTAAAAAATCAGGTTGTAGATATGAAGCAATCTAAACAAAGAATAATGATGCCTGTTATTAACGAAGAGAGTATGGATGTTGATGTCGATGAATCGACTCCATATGTAGCTCCACAAAGAGTTCAATTCAGACAGCAAGAACCGCAAGAACAACAAGAGCGTCAACAACAATTCCAATTCCAATTTCAAAGGAGACAGGATATGATCGGTAAAGGGCTTGGGTATTCAATTCATAATCAATACCAAAATTCTAACAATCGGAAACGGGATGTCAGAGGAATGGATCCTTATATAGATGAAAAGCAAGGAATGATGGAAAAGATTTATTCTAGAAATGTGAACCAAATGAAACAGAAGCAAATTGATGTGATGGATAGGAGGAGAATGATGGATGACAATAGCATTCAACTTCTTGCACCGCAAGAAAGTCAGGCGGGTGTTGGAGTTGATGTTGATAGGAATGCGCCAGTCGAAAATATGACAACTATGATACGTAGTTCGGCATTTACAAACGCTGCAAGAAAACAATCGGCTGTTTCGTTCAACGGATATAGAGTTGCATCAAGACGCTAGACTAGACGCTAGACGCTAGACGGAATATAAATGGATAAACAAATCAAGCTAAGTTCGAAAGCTATCGCACAAAGAAGGAGAGGCATGCCATACACAATACCGATTAAAAGACCAAGGTTGAGCGCGAACGATGAGAATTACATTATGAGGAACAGGAAGATGAGACGTACCAATACTTCGGATAAAAGATATGTTGACATGGATTACAGTTATGAAAGGATGGAATTGCGAGATCGATTGTTGGACATGAATCCTGCTCCACCGCCATACGCGGATGTTTCTGAAAGACCAGATCTCGATTCTAATCCATCTGTACCGCCACCCAACGTAACTGATGATGCATATGAAGATGTAGATCAAGATGTAGATCAAGATGTAGATCAAGATACAGAAACAAACGAGGATGGAGGCGGTAGCGATACTTGGAAAATACCATCGCCTGATAGTAATCCAAACGATGGACAGAAACCACAACCAAATGATCCCAGATTTCCTACAGATGGAAATCAAAACGAATCTAGTCTGCCTCATGCACCGATTAAAGATTGGAACGAGGATCCTGGAGATTGGTATATTGATGACGAGATAAAAGAGGCAGGTAAAGTACTGACTAACGCTGCTGAAAATGTTGGTGACTTTTTCGAAGACCAAGCTTCTAAAATTATAAAGATTAATAAGAATAAATGTGTAGTCATGTAAAAGCTATAGTGATATGGAGATTGTAGCTGTAAAAAACAGTGGCGATGATAAAGAGGTGTTGTGGCCCAAACTAGCTATGTTTCCGCCTCATCCGCACATGATCGGATTTAGCGCTCCGCCTGGTTCAGGCAAGACCAATGTCATAATAAACTTGCTCACTAATCCTCTCGCATTCAAAAAGTTTTTCCATATCGTGTATGCTATCATCCCGACCTTTTATAATGACCCAAAGTGGAAAACTTTGAACATTCCGGAAGATCAAGTCATGACACAATTCGATTCTTCTGCTTTCGTGTCTTTATTGGAAGATCATAATAAAGCAGAAGGTAATGGTCAGAATCATCGGCTGCTCTTCATTTTCGATGATGCGATCGCAAACAAGGAACTTTTCAATAACAACAAGGATTCTATACTCAACAAACTTGCATTTAACCGTCGTCATTGGAATGCCAGCGTATGGGTCGTTAGTCAATCCTACAAAATGGTTCCCAGAAACATCCGCACAAACATGTCTGCTTGGGTGTTCTTTGCTACAGGGAACTCTAGCGAGAAGGAAAGGATATTTGAAGAAATGCAAGGTCTGTTACCTGACGATGCTATGGAATGGATATGGGACGACGCGACCGCCGAACCTTATTCTTTCCTGTTTATTAATTGTATGCATCCAGAGAGAAGGGCTAGATATTGGAAAAGGTTTGAACATAGGTATAGTGTTGAAGACGCATTGCCGCCCAAGTACAATTCAATGCCATTACAAGATCCGCCTGGAACGACACTGAAACCATTTGCTAATGGAATCAAATTGTTCCAGGACACGAACCAATATGATATGAAGAATAAAGTTGGAAATAGCAATAATTCTAGAAAGAAGCAGAGGACAGATACTTCTGTTTCATCGAATATCAAATAAATGTAATTAGTAATTCACAAGAATAAGCAAGCAATGGTGTTTAAAAAGTTCAAAAGGAATTACAACAAGATGATGGATTCACAGGCGGAAGCTCCATACCGTTTGCAAAAGAAATTGAAGGAAGGATGGACTGCTGCACGTCATAAATCAAAGACATTCAATAAGTTTTCAAAGGGTGTTGAAAAGGTGAAAGGTATTGCGAAGAAAGCATATAAATCCAAGTTTTCGAAAAGTATTGGGAAGCGTCTTGATACCCTTGAGAAAATACCATTTGTTGGTGGAGAAGTCAAAGATGTCCGCAAACTTGCAAAGGGAGTTGTAAAGGATCCATTTGCACTTAAATCAAATTTGTTGAACTTGACCAGAGTCTTGCCTATGTCAGGCATGTCTGGAAAAGTGGCTGAATTAGTTGCCGGAAAATTAAAGAACAAGGCGCTAGATAAAATTGAAAAACCTTTAGCGCGAAGAGAACAAAGGGCGAGAGATCGAGTGTTCGGTTCAAAGTCAAATTCTTCCAGCGAAAAACTAAAAGCTATTCCGAAACCACAAAACAAGAACATTGCTAATGTTTGGAATGAAAAGGCGCCAAAAACATCCAAGACTATCCCTCATAGACGAAATGGAGGAATTCGACCTCCTTATATTGGAAGCGCGTAAAATAAAATAAAATAGAATAGAATAAATTAAAATAATGTATATATATCATAATAAAAATGTCAAAGAATCAAATAAAAAAGCAAATTAAAAATGTTGGTACAGTTTTGAAAAATACTGGCAAGACGATCAAAAAATCATACAAGAGAAAAATTGCAAAGATAAATGCTGCCGGTCGTGGAAAATGGAAGAATGTAAAGGATGACGAGACATTGTTTTCACAAGGATACGAAATAGATAAAGAGTTGAGTGGTAACGATTGGAAGACCTATTATAATCCATCCACAGGAAAATCAACAATTCGGTATCGAGAAACAGACCCTAAGAATTGGCGCGACCTTACGACTGATGCGCTTATCGGAGTCGGTTTGCAAGGTCTAGGAAGTAGGTTCAAACGTGCCGAGAAAGTTTATGACAAGGCTAGCAAGAAATATGGCGGTAAACAGAATGTGGATGTCATAGGACATTCATTGGGTGGGAGTATGGCTTTGCATGTTAATTCAACACGAGGTGCCAAGGCAACAGCATTTAATCCTGGAGCTGGACCACTTGAACCTGTCAAAAGAATCGGTAATCAGATTCTTGCAAAGTTGGGTAATAAGAAAGCCAAGAGACGTATTCGGAACCAGAAGAAGAATGCAGAGATTATTAGAAATGTAGGAGATCCTATCTCTTTCTTTTCCATGTTTGGGGGTGAACAAAAGAAACATATTAAATTACCATCCGATGTTAATGCTCATGGACAGGCAGCTCTTTAATAAATATTATGTGATCAATAAATAAATAAATAAAGAATGTCCTCGTGGGTATTACATTGTGGTTCACAGCACAAAACGCCGGGTCAATCGAATACTGATTTTGATCTTAATTTAAATCAGACATTAGAGTTTCCAGATGAAACGAAATGCACGATTTTTAATGTAAATGTTCCAAACTCTTTACCTAATGTGTGCGATGCTTTCGAGAACAAGACATGGGAATTTACTTTCCGAATGTATGCACTAGGAGGAACCGCTCTTCCAGCAAGGGCGAGGGTAGATGGCAGAGGGGCAACAAATACATTTGCACTAACCGATCAAATCACAAGCGGATTGTTCCACAGCGAGTACACTCTTAGGGTTTCAATTCCAGATGGAAGTTATTCCCAAAGTGCATCCGAAAATTTGTTCTCTGAACCATCACATGTCATTGGAATTGCTGACTCAATATATAACCAGAATCATATTCCGGCTGGAGCAGGAGTTTCAACAGCTAGCACCGATCTAACCGTTGCTGCTAACAGTCAAGTTTACTCTCAACTTTTGGTACCCGCACACAGGTATTCATATTCAACGGGCGATAGAGTTCGTACGTATGCCGAGATTCTTCAAACCTACATTCGACATGAACAACAAATTCTAAGAAATCAAGCTCTTACTGGAACGGATGGATTAGGAGATGTTCAAATCGTATGGACGGACCCTGCAGTCGCTACCGTTGCTGAACTAGCAGCAAATGAAAACTACAAGCAGCGAATCATTCGATGGATAGTATCCGATATGAATATCAATGTATTCACGAATGCAAACAACCAGCCAGAATTTGTATTCAGAACAAATCTGTGTCATTATGCAGGAGCTGCTGGTGTAGGCGTTGCTCCGGGGGTTTCGCCTACCGGGACTATCCATTCACATTACTTGGGAAATGCGTTTTACTTTGGTCCTGTAGGAACTGTACCAATGGGAGCAACACCTTCAGGACAGCTTACCACATCTGTTCATGTAAACCCGTGGATGAATGCGGGTGTACTCACTGGAATTCCTACTCATTTCGTACAAGCGAAGATAAAGGCTCCTGCTAATATAAAATTCAAAGGACGTAGTGCTACAAATTGTCTTGACTTTTATCACAAACAATTCGTTAGCATACCAACAGCCACTGCCGCGAACACATCTAAAGCTATCATCGGTGACATACATAATACCGCTGTAGGTGTATCTGCTGAGAGAGCCGGAGGAAATTTCACTGCGTATGGTAACACTTGGAATACATTCCCTATCACTGCAGATAGAAATGATCTTCTCAAGCCAAGCGTATTTCAAGATGGAACCGATGGGTGGTTTGGATGCTGTTATTTCGGAGTTAGGAAAGCAGCCTCTAATTCTGTTAATACTGCAGAGCTATTGGCGCATGAAGTCGTATATATGTACTCTCCTGCAGTTTTCACTAATGCTGGAGTATCTGCTCTTTATCTTACATTTGTATGTGATGTAGAATTAAGCCGCCGTATTAAAGGTGTAGCCCCCGCTCTTGGATCTAACACAATCTATCCACAAGTAGGAGCTGTCGGAGAAATCGGAGATGCTCTTGCAAATGAAATGTTGAGTAATATTTTCAATGGAACGAGCGTATTTGTCTCGTCAGCTAGATTGCCAACATCTTCTTCGTTATTCACTGGTCCTGCCAACTTTGGCTGCAGACTAATCGATGTTCCTACCATGGATTACGAATCTACTCCTACCTTCATCATCGAAATCGAGATGTTCGGAACTGGGAATCATATGAAATTTAATGGTTCTGGTGATTGTAAGAGAGTCAGTATAATGAAACGAATGGTGCTTAATTCCGAGACGTATGCCGGATTTATATCGAACAATGCTAATGGTGAATCAACTTTCGATTATGGAACAAGTCTAGGTCTCTCGAAAGTCTCATCCATCAAGTGTCATGTGCTCAATGAAAAGGGTGAAGTCATACGGTTAACGAATCTGGATAGTTTTCCGCCATGGACTTTTTCCCTTGCTTTTGAATGTTAGTTCGTTCCTTTAAATAAATTTATGTGAAGTAGTAAATAATAAAAGAAATATCTATTCTTAAAACAATGGCTGGTGGTGATAGCGGTGGTATCCAAAAGTTTATTCTTAAAACGAACAAGAATAATAGGTTTGGACAGAACAAAAGTGCTGTAAAATACGGAAGATCAGTCTTGAACACGCCTTACAATAAACATAAAGTTCCAAAGAAAGCTTGGTTTAATCCATCTTCCAATGTCTTTGGACATAAAAAGATCCAAACTCCTATCCCGACTCCTGTTTCAATCAAGACTGGCGACCGCATTGAGAAATCAAGAGCGACAAAACAGCTTGAAAAAATTCAATCCTCGCGCATGCCTAATAATGGCAAGACGACGATGAAAGCTATTTAGATTTTGGATAATTTAAATTATGTATTGTAATTAATGACAAACAAAGGAAGAATAAAATGAGCATTAGTGGAAACCGTATGAATTTGCCTCCTATCGTGCAGCGATTTGAGGCTCCTAGTCTAGACCATGCTACCAATCCCAAAATTTTAACAGCAATTGATCCATTGTACAATATCATCGATCCAAAGAGACGCAAGAAACATCCATATCTGTATGAGGCAAAGGATTGGAATGCTGGCAGCGAAAAGTTCAACTCTACAGCGCCTGCTCTTTGCCTTCCTGTGCTCAAGAAAGGTCGACTTAATAATTGGGAACCTGCCCCTGACAGTGCCAAATGGTCTGCTACAGAGAACCAGACGGGTCCAGCTGGCTGGAATACAGTTCGTCAGACACCGATGAATCCAGTTGCTGTCATTGAAAAGGTCTATGGAGGAATGAAAAATGCTCCGTACCATCTGAGGCAGGCATTCCTTAATAACGATATGAACATCATGTACGAATTTGCACACAATCATAGATCTATTGATTACCTTGTCCACGAACTTGAAAGTATTTACAAAACTGTAGCCGCTATTCAAAAAGTTCCTGCTGTTCTTAGTCAAAGAGACAGAGATTATGTTGAGAGGCTTCGCGGTCTGCGTAATGTCAGGAATATTCCGGTAGCTAGTCAATTGTAAAATAAAAGTAGAATAGAAATAAAAATAAAAATTATGTGCCTTTATTGTGTATAAGCAATCAAATGTATTATAACAAGGTACTTGGGAGGACTGGAGGTATACTCCCGAAGGGAGGGAAAGGTACATTCAGGGAGAAGAATGTGCCAAGTCAATACAAGGTGAATTTGGCTGAACCGAAGAATATTTCTGTTGCAAGCGGTCAGAGCGCGAGTGCTGCTCCCATCGTTGCAGTAAACAAGGCTAGGTTCGACAATCGTGCCGGAAAGACATATTCAAATGTCAAATCGAATGATAATTTGACATACTACCTTGACTTCCGTGATTCGTTAAAAGTTGTTAGCGGAGGGGACACTAAAGTCATTAAACCGGTTCCTACACATTCAAAACCATTCCATAAATCCATGCCTCTCTTCATCCAAGCATGTATTGACACAAGCTACAGTGCAGACAATGCTTTGTATGATAATACGAGTAAGACAAGAAAGTTCAGCACACCTGCTAATGGTATTATCGTCCCTGTACGCGATGATCTTTTTGGTAAGCTTATCGATGATTTAAAGCGTGTATCAAGCGGTCAGTTCCCTGTCCATGAAGAATGGTTTGATAGTTTTGGTTCCGATTTCACCCCATCAAGAGCTACCGAACTTTTGTCAATCATTACAAGAGTATCAAAGATAATTTCTTTTGCAAAGGAAGGAAATTCATGGCTAGGAAAAGGCAGCGTTCACATGAAATCGATTATGAATTCTTTATTGATCAAAAATCTACTAGATCCGAAAACATTCAATAAGCAGAAGTACTATACTCACATGTATCACATTGCGGAACAATCCTATGACGATCATCAAGGACGTGCTATTAGAGGTGAACCTAAACCGGCACCTCTAATGAATGCGCAATTGCCACCACTTCCTTTCCCATCTGTTTATATTCAAGATGTTTTGCTTTCACATAGACAGGAAAGTGAAGCTGCTCTACAAGATTCAATCAGACAAGCTGATATGGCACGGAGAATCGCAGACGCTGCTTTCATTCAAATGTTTAATCAAGAAATGCCGCTTGATATGCCAGAAGCTAACATCGCCTATGATGTTGCTGCCACTGATTATGTAGGAAGACCGGACATGAACCAAAACCAACCTCAGAATGTAGACAATTTGCGAATGGTAGCAGCGGCAGTGCAAGTCACTGCTAACCAGCCGGGACTTTTAGCTAGGCTTGGACGAGGTGCTATTAACATGCTTACTCCTGGTCGAAGAGCTGGTGCAGTTGCAGCAGCGTTTACTCCTGGTCGAAGAGCGGCCGCAGTTGCAGGTGCTTTGACTACTCCATTCAATTATATGAGAAGACCAATAGCAATAAATGGAATTACTCCAGCTAGAAGATTAACTTACAATGAAGATGTCGATCTGGACCAATCCAGAATGGAAACTCCTCAACCTCCAGAGATTACCCCAGGCTTTAGAGAAAGAATTAGAGGTTTCCTTGGTTTCGCACGACCACAGGCTGCATTGCTTCAAGATATAGAAAACGTCGCAACGCCCGTGAGACCTATCGAACAACTGGCTCTGACGCAAGACAACAACGCCCGTGTACAAGCGAGTCCATTCAGAGGTACCGAATTTGAAAATTTAGGATTGGAGCAATTCGCAATTGATGAAGAGAATCCAAATGCAGATCCTGGTTTTTTACGTAGAAGAAATGTAGTCATTGTGTTGAACCGCCCACAATTGACAAATGCGTGGAATGCATTATCAAGAGAAGTGATAGACATAACGCAGGAATTGGATGGTCAAGTTCCTGAAATGTCAACCCTTAAAAGATATTCGCCTATGCGCTTGATTCGTTATATGAGACGTACACAGGAGTCTAATGAACACTTGGCTCACATCCGTGTAGCTTTGCAAACATTTAACAGAGAAATAAGAATTTCTAGAGACAGTAATCTGATTACGGAGGCGGAGTTTCAAAATTTGCGATTCCCATTAGGAGCAATGGCAGGTCATCGATAATAAGACCATGAAACAAATAATATGTACCCTTTAAATAAAGTTACAAATAATGAATAATACTGCTGTTTTTGTACAAGCCCAGAATGATCTGTATGGATACCTTCCTATATTGATCAGCGAGCTCAACTCGCTCGGTAATGAGTTTAGCGATGTAGCAAAAGAAGTGTTAGAGGACAATGGGTTCCCTGTACCAAAAGACTATTTATCAAATGAAAACTATGATACGACAGATGCTGTTCAAAATGGGTTCCAAGGATATGAAGTTTCTGATGTGGATATCTTCTCCGACAATGTTATGATGAATTCGACGCTTACAAATATCGAAAACGATGCAATTGCTGACGACGGAGATTGGCAGAATGCATGGGAAGCATCCGGACTTGACAATATTCTTGACCCTGAGTCATTTGAAATATCGACTGATCAATTTGATGAATACGATGATGATGACGAGGATATGCCTCCTCTTGCTGAACAACAGGAGGACATTGCCCCTTCTGATCCTGTCGCATTAGAACAACTTACAAATTCTATTGCCTCGGATGCAGCAGAGGAAGACGAGAATTTAACTGGAGGCATTACAGATGTCAAGCGTACAGGTGTTGAGGATGCTAATATGGAAGGACCTATTGAGCAAAACAGTGAAAATGTTCATCCTGTGACTCAGCCAAACCAAGACGTTAATGGTCAGGAGAATGATGTTAAAGATGACAACGAAAGATACCAATCGCAGGTCACAAATGCAAACAGTCTTGAGAAATCTGATTTCGTTGGAGATATAGGTCAAGATACATCCATTCAGTCAGCTTTGTCGGTGTCACAAGACGATTTTAATAATCATATTTCGCCATTCATTCCATCTCAGAAACTCAACAGCGAAGAATCGCGAAATGGAGTTTCTGCCAATTTAAATGAAGATGTGATAAAACAGGCTTACGTTTCGTATACGAATTTTACGAATTCTCTTTCATCTTCTTTTGCGCAGCTTAACAATACCTACATCGATGTCAAGAATGTGGAGAACGAATTGATGAACATTGACAACATTTCGCTTATGCGTCTTATGCTTCTTACACCTACAGAGAGGGTTAACAAGGTTTCGAATAGAATTTCACGACTGCAAGGTACAAATAAGCTACTCGCTGATAATATTGTCAGAACAATAGAGGCAAATAAGAAAGGTCCTTTGGTTGCTCCAATGCTTGCTTTATTCTCCTTGTCTGAAAATATGATCTCAGCGCTCAATATGATCAAGAAAGAACCAACGAATGATGAACCTTTGAAGTATATAGAAACTTTCATTTCGCCGAACCTCACATTCTTAGCAATGACTATTGAAAAGCTCAGAATTAAGCAAGAGATTGCTGATTCCAGAGCCAAATCATCCTTTGCAACGATTGTATCTGCATACCAGAACGCTGATTCGTCGGAACGTGACATTTCTAAAGTCTTGCGTTACGATGTGGACACATCTCCTTCATACTCTCCATTCGCAAAGCAAATGCAAAAAGAATTTAATCATGACATCCAATCATCACTTATTCTGCAACGTAAAATAAGATCAAAACTTCTAGCTACTACAAACATGAGCGCACACAATACAAATAAAGTGATTGATCATCGGTCATTAAATCAAGACGTGAAGCAAGCTGTGAACACCATGAAGATCAACACTGACAATATAACACAAAGGTATCCGCGTCTTCCTTTCTCCACCAAAACGAACAGTCGGAGGCTGAATCTTCTCGAGACCCCATTAGCTGTAAAGAATAGAAAGTCAGTTCCTTATATCAATGAATTTAACAAATCGAAACTTTTGTTTTCTTAAATAAATAAATAAATAAATAAATAAAATGATCGTACCTTGTCAAATCGTTGTATCCATGATCATGTCTAAATCCATATCTTCATCCAGATTCATCCAGATTCATATCGAACTGATGAGCCCATAGATCGCCCTTAGGTCCAGCCCTTGCAAGCGCAGCATTGCCGACAGAATTGAATTCAATGTCAGCATTGTTCCAAGGACGATAGAATCCGCCAGACTTGATGAGTTTGGCACCCAAGTACAATCGCGATCCGAACGATCTTGATATCTGCTTGGGAACGATAGAAAAATTCTGCTCGCCTCTTCCAAGTTCATGGTTGTTCAAGCCAAGATACTTTTTGAAAGTAGGGAACGTCAAGTGTTCAGTCACTGACCCGACAACAGTCTTGCCATCGCATTGCTGCCTTGCATTGATGAAGGAATGTCTGTCGAGTTTTCCGTGGCTCATCGACACTTGCAACCTTTCGTCACGTCTGTCCATAGGTGATGCGCTATCAACATCGTCAGCATCATTGTTGATCCAAGTGTATTCGACACCAGGATCGTCATGCAATCCAAGCCCTTCATCGATATCAAGTAGTTCAGTCATGAGCGCCATGATCTCGGGATCAGACCCTTCATACGCATCGCCATTCTTGATACTGTTCTTTGTCAAGAGAGACCGCTGGCTGGCATGTTCGTCATCATCATCCATAATGAAGCTCAGAGATGCAAACTCTCGTGGTGGAACAACGAGCCAGTTGTCACCTTCGTCCATGAACCCGAGCTTGTATGTGTTCGAAAGACATGATTTCGCAATTCCCTTCGCCTTGATCAATGAGAACATCTGGGCCGGATCTTTCCCCTTCGCCTTCTTCATCTTGGTAACGAGGTAAGACTTCGGATTGTTGAAATAAGCTTCGAGCCCTATCGCACCCTTGAAATCATCAGCAAGGAAGCCCAAACCATCTTTCACGAACCCTTGTCTCTCCAAAGACTCGAACTGATCATTGGATAAGAAGATCGAATCCGTGTCGGTGTAATACGCAGTCGATTCAACATTCATAGAAGGATTGGACGCACAAAAGTACTTGAGCATGATGCGACGAGAGTATCCAAGGATCAATGAACCGAGATGGATAGGCTGGCCATCGACCCATTCGCTTTTCGTCCCGTCCTCCTTCTCAACATCCTGATTCGAATCGCTCCACTGAACAATGCCATTGTCATCCTCAGCCAAAGGTTTCTTGATACCATGAGCCAGCAAGCAAAGGTTGTCAACCCCGACTGATTCAAATCCTGTCCATAGATAATGTTTCATGAAACTGGCGAGATCATAGTCGTTGTACACAAGGTAGGAAGCAGAATCGATCGGACGTTGGAGAAGTTTGCCGTACATAGAGTTCATGAGAAGTTTGGCAATGCTGCGCAACGTCGCGTCACCATTCTCCTCTGCCATCTGTTTGATCGTGAACAAGTCCATAATGACATCCTTAAAGATGAAGGAGGTGTCCATCCATTGGTATCCACGGATAAACTCGACATGGTATCCAAACACGATAGCGTTCTCAATGTCAACCGAATTGTACCATCCTTCAGACGAGATGAGATCCCATAGCAAAAGCTGTTTCTCCTTCCTAGGTAGAATCGGGATACTCAGCTTCTGATTCGGAATGTACTTGACATAGAACATGCCAACCTGTGGCCATCCGTCCATTGACTTGAGATCTGTGATCCTCTTGTCCATCTCAGCGGGGGAGAAGACATTGTCTGATGAAAAGTCCAAGTCGGTAGAGAATTTGGAAGCGATGCCATTCATAAGCTCAAGTTGGAAACCATCGATTTCATCGTGTCCACCGACCGGGTAAGGATTAAATGCCATAGAAGAAGGGTATAGAGATGACACGTCAACAGCTCTCAAACATCCTTGTGATTTGACTTTATCGAATCGGATAGCGACCCAATCGTTCCAATCGCAGAAGCCATGCAATGACTTGCAGACATCATCAAAGATAGGCTTGACGGTAGGCAGCTTAGGCATGTGATCGTAGGCGAGCAAGACAAAGACGTTTTCAGGGGGGCAGACTTTAGAAGCCGAAAGAACTTCATTGTATGCGATCCGAAGAAGCGACTTCTCGTAAGAGGGAATTCTCCCTCCTACCACCTCTGGGGCAGATATGTCTTCGTTATCATAGAGTATCGAAGAGACTTTCGAAACAAAGTCGGAGAGTATCGAAGCATAGCACTTTCGAAGAATCGTAAGATCGGCCTCAACCTCCTCAAGAACAGGACTTATGAACTTGTCACGCAAAGGCATGACACGGCCGCCAAAGATAGTCTTGCGAAAATCCGTCGATTCGGTAGGTGTCTTTGGCAAGTCCACAATAACCCTACACTTTTCCTTCAATGTTTTCTTGAGTACCTTCTGAGCCAGCGATGGTAGCGTTACCGAACTCGTCAATGGTATGCCGAGTTTTTCGGACACGGAAGAGGAGAAGCGAAGGAAAACTGCCCGAGTAGAAAGAACATCGGCCTTAAGATACTCTTCCGACACTTCCATAAGGTTCCATACCTTGCCTTCTCTTTCGTACTCGTATTTCATGACACAAGCTTCGTCTCTTGACGAAATAGGGAAGTACTTCTTGTCCGGAACGGGTCCAACGTATGACAAGTCCGACCATGAAGCAATGAAATCGTGTGGGAAGATCTGTTTGCTTTCGTCTTTGCTAAGACCGAAATCCTTGCAAGCCTGCTTAAGACTGCATTGGGTGAACAGACCCAAGTCGATGAATTTGATGCTATAGCGAGGAGCGATAGAATGACCATCTTGTTCGGTAGGTTCGGACAACCACATCGAAAAGATCTTCTTGTTCTTCACGATCCAGCTCTGCTTCATCCGATTTTCATCGTATTTCTTCATATGCTCTCGATACTCCTTCGTCCTCTTCATGCCACGCTTCGTCTTGTTCTGGAATCGAGGGTTCTCCTCCATCTCGACATCAATAAACGCGTTTCCCTTCTCATCCCGATCTTTCTTCGAATCGACAAAGTCGGGTTGGGTCACGCGAAATAGATCGAAGCATTTCTTGTCGGACAAGATGTTCTGAAGAAGAAGGTAGTGATCAAAGATGCATCCAAAGTAAGACATGGCAACGTAGTTGTTGAACATAGGCTTGGCGAGATACTCAACCATCCTGAAGATGACATCACCATGACCAGATTCTGTAGGAGTAGTACAGACGAAATCCATGTATGTACCATCAAGACCCATCTGTTCGCGGGCGAAGGTGTTGTGGTAAAGACCGCATCGGTAGACATGCATCCGGTAGCCATCATCAGCACAAGGGAATGTCTCGAGATCCCAAATGATATAACCATCGAAAGAGCACGGTTGAATCTTACCCTTGCCAAGATTCCAAACGGAAGGGACTTTGTTCTTGAAGCGTTGGTAGTACTGAATGCAGTCAGGGTTGCAGACATGACCGATCATCGATGTCTTCAATATCACCGAACCACACTTGTCACACCTGTCCTTGCGATCATCGGTCGGTTTGTTCTGCCATTTCTTAGACCCAGAAGATGAAACGGAAGCAGAACTCGCTGTTGAGAGCATGGACGAAATGGATGAGCAAGAGTCGGACCGCTTAAGCTTTTTAGGTCTTGGTTCAAGATCGCAGACATGTCTGCCATCAGTAAGCTCAGCATAGGGAACCAGCTCTTCACAAGTCGGACACCTTCTGCAGCAAACATGGACAGCCGAGTCGCAATACTTGATACCACATTCATCGCATACAATGAACTTCTGTGACTTCTTGAAGATTCGTCTCCTCCTATCACCAGAGTTGGAAGGTGAAGGACCATGGACATTGCAAGAGAGAAGCGACATTCTGCATTTCAAGTCTTCGCAATGAGAGCACATAGGTATCGAGTTGAGGGTCAAAGTGTAGTTGTTCGTCATGTAGAGTTCAGACCGTTCGTTGACGCTAACGACCAACCAATAATGCCAAAGAGATGAATCTTTGTTAAAGGAAGGCATGACTTGATCACCTGGAATGCGAAGGCGAGTCGTGTCTTTGTTGATGACATCGTTAGCCGCGAACCTGTTCTCCCATTGCTCAGTAGCAGTGTCGAACGTCATTCCAATGTCAGGGGCAAGCGTTTCCTGAAGATGTTCGAGCAGAACAAGAACGATGGTGGGTTTTTCGCAAATGGGGTCAAGAGAGAAGATCTGTCTTGACGAACATGTAGCACCTTCAAGTTTTTTGGGATAATCGCGACCTTTCTCAAACGTAGGAACGTAGTGGGAAAGGATATTCCAGTTGGAATCGTTGATACGGATGTCGACCTCGAGAATATCAGCCAATGCTTGGAGGATAGGCGAACCGTACGCAACACCATTCGTGTCGTCCTGTGGTGGCAACTTCATTTTCTTGCGCAGATGAGCATGCACTTCGTTGTGAAGGTTCTGCGAATTCATGTTGTTGCTCTTCCACTTTGGATTGACATCGTAATACGAATGCTCAATGAGCCGGATACCTTTAAGGCATGCCCAGTACAGACATAGTCTGCGAGGCGTAGCTTCGTGAAGAGGATCTTTGGACTCCGACTTGAAAGAAGCAAGGAACCATCCGTGTGGGTCACACCATTTGAAGGTGTTCTTGGAAAACATGTCATGGCAAGCTCCGTCCCGCTTCTCCTTATCGCTTCTGGGAGGCTTCTTAAACGTAGGAGGGGGAGGAGTTGCTCCTCCTGAAGCAGATGGCTGTGGTAGGAAACCTCCAAGGTTGGCAGGTCCAGCGTTGAGATTGTTCTTGACGAAAGTAATGTTGATCTGCTCGATAGATCTGACACGTCTGTCCGAATCAGTGCGCGAAATGTCTGTGTAGATAAGACGATTCAAGAACGCATACTGAAGTTCGCGAAGCCAATTGTTGTCGTCGGAGATATGGTAGTACCGAATCGGGATGTTGAGGTAGAACAGCGCTTGTGGAGTCATGTCATTAACAGACTCGACCACAAAGATCATCGATATCTTGATGTGAACATCATTGAGGTTCTGGCGGTTGGAAGGGGCAATGAGAAGCAAGAATGGTAAGACAAGAGATGTCCAGATAGCTTGGCTAGCCTTCCTATGCTTGGCACGGTTTCCATCATTCTCAGCTTCTTGATCCGGATCCAAATCCATGACATCCATATGATTGTGGAAGGTAGCAAGCGCGAATCCCTCACGAACAACACGACTGGAAGCAGGAATGATGGAGAAAGAGTTGATGTTGGTGACACCTGGAGGCATTGGTTCCTTCCTTACTCCGAGAATAGGGAAATACTTCCTGAGGAAAGCCTCTTTCGCAGTCGGAAGAAGTAGTGCTCCATTGAAGAGTCGTCTGTTATGTCCGACACGAGTAATGACATTGTTCAGGTCGCGTCTGAACGGCTGCGCTTCTTCAACAATAGGAGCAATGGCACGTACTACTCTTCTGTCGACATAGACTTCGTAAAGAGTAGCATTGTCCGCTACCTTCTGTAGAAAGCGGTGTTTCATCTGACGTATCCTGAAAGGTCCCCCAGCGATATAATCGCCTCTCCTTGCGTCAGACACATCGCCCCAACCACCGACGATATCGTTGCGAACAGCGTCTGCATCTTGAGTAGGTGCAAAGACTGACCTTGGGTCCAGAGCGATGGGATAGGGAGCAACATTCGGTATGATGGCGTTACCGAGGGGGTCAAGTATAGCTGGGATAAGAACAGCAGGTCTTGGTGGAACGAGAGCCATTTCGTGTCTTGTATTTGCAATGTAAGAGCACATTTATTAGTAAACATGGCACGACTAAGTAAACATGACACAACTAAGTAAACATGGCACGACTAAGTAAACATGGCATGACTAAGTAATCATGACACGACTAAGTAAACATGGCACGACTAAGTAAACATGACACGACTAAGTAAACATGACACGACTAAGTAAACATGACACGACTAAATAAACATGACATGAAATGTTGTGAAATGCAAGAGCAAAAGATGACACGAAAATGTAATCATTGCGTTTATTGATCGGTCATATATACATACCTCTTTCAAAAACAGAGGTTCGAAAAAGAACTGTCTTCAAACTTCACACTTCACACTTCTAGTTGTTGCTTGCTGACAACTGCGCGATGAGATCATCAACATGAGCCAATGATGTCGTAGGGTAAACACAATCATCAATGTTCTTGATATTGGTCGACCATAAACGAGGCAACAAATAAGTGCTACGCTTGCCATTGTAATCATTGTCTAACATAGCACCGACTGCAGAAAATGGCAGGGTAATGGTGCGCGGGACATGGTCGGGGTCAACCAGATTGTAATAACTCTGGTAAACGGAATTGCACTGGTCTGCAAGTGCAGCGATGAAATTTGATGACATGGGTTCGAACATCTTGACGGTCCGGAAGATATTGTCGGATCGGACATTCAGTGTCACGAATTTCTTGACAGGGTCAGCCTTGTAGCCGTAGATGTGGAGATCAGCTGCCATGTCTTCCTTGAAACAGGTCCCAGTCTTGCCATCCTTACACCAGTCCAAGAACTCCTTCATGTGAACGCGATAGCTGCCATAGATATGTGCCTCATTGTACAAGTACAGAGCATTGCTGTCAGCCCATGACTTGACAATTGGCTTCGGCAGAATAGCTGTAGTCGTGACAGGAGTAACCGCAGCGGGTGTGACCTTTACCATTGAGTAAGCGTTGGCGTTGTTGAAGTTCATTTCGTTTTGATGTCAGGTAAAATACCAAAAAACCTGGAGAGGTGCAAGCGAAAAAGGGTAAGTACGAATGTTTATTGACTTAGACAAAATGTTCAATGAGAGCAATGGAAAAACTTCTCACACCGATAACAATACGGCTCAAGGAAATCACTCCTGTCATAACTAACAAAACGAAAACAATAAATACAAACTAGCCTAATACAAACTTTACAATTCTTGTGAACAAAATTCCTATCAATAATCGCATCAATAGCAATTCTCTTGTCATCTAAATGACGGTACTTGTGCACAAGATCCATGAACTTGTGACGATCAGGCATCGAGAAATAATCTTCATCAATAATCGAAGTTCCGTCAAGAGACGATCCATGAGCACACACGACAAGAGCAGAGGACGGGACACCAAGTTGGTTGTTCATCTCGTTTATTGATCTGACAACCAACATAAAAAGGACAACAATAAATACAAAGACTAATAATCATCAACACACTCAGCGACATTGCAATCAACTTCATCTAAATCGCTATGACCACAAAAAACACAAGTGCGAGAGGAATCGGATGCATCAACAAGATGTTGACAAAAACATGAAGCACATTGAAGAACCGAATTTT